>Ga0181589_10000165_pt1 | contig 42155 bp, 40 predicted proteins | sample 071ome_25_FD_132444 | JGI IMG/M metagenome (GOLD analysis project Ga0181589, IMG submission 132444) | Coastal salt marsh microbial communities from the Groves Creek Marsh, Skidaway Island, Georgia - 071410BT metaG (megahit assembly) | ecosystem: Environmental > Aquatic > Marine > Intertidal...
TACGATGAAACCCAGCACCAGGCGCAGTGCCGCCAGTCGCAGAATGCGATGAATGGGGCTGATGCTGAACTGTGAGAGGGAGAAGCCGAGGGCCATCAACATCAGGGGGATGGACAGAACGGCAAAGAAATCCGGGGTGTTAACAATCCAGGCTGGCGCATGGATATTGAAAAACACCAGCGTCAAGGTCAGCAGGACAGTAAAAAACATCGGGTTACGCAAGAGGCTTTTCAAGGACATGGTGCCACTGGAAATCGCCACGCCCAGCGTGAAGTGAAAGAATGAGTTTATGGCAAAATAAGTGATGCCGAGAGCAAGGCCTTCGTCACCAAAAGCCAGCAGACATAGAGGTAAACCCATGTTGCCGGTGTTGGGAAACATCTGTGAAGGCAAAAAGGCGCGCAAATCGAGCTTCAGAAGACGCAGGATGATCAGGGCAATTAAACCGACAATGAAAACGTTCATCATGGTTCCCGTCATCACCGACAGGAATGAATCCGTATCGATGCTGACTTCCATAAAGGTGGCAAAAACCAGACAGGGCGCGGAAATGTTGGTGATGATCCGGGTGACGAATTCGCGATCAAAGGGCTGCTGAAACTTTCCCCAGCAATAACCCAGAAAAGCGCATATAAAGACCGGCGCAATTATCGAAAAAATCTGTGTCAGCATTTTGATTGAACCTTGCCTGACTCAGACAGGCAATCCTGTCTAGCCGTTCCAGCTCGCCAGTTTTTTGTCTATCAGAATATTGTTAAGTCGGGCGTATTGCGGAAGTCCATTCTTGTAGGGGGGGTAATCTTCACCCTGAATCAGTGGCGAGAAATACTCCCTCGCTTTGGCTGTTATGCCGAAACCATCCTCGGTGATAAAGTCTGCCGGCATCATCTTTTCGACATTGGCGACATCGGATAAAGAGGCTTCCCCAACATGCCAGCTGTAGGGAGAGCTGCTTTCTCTGACAATGATTGGCATGATGGCATTTTTTCCCTGCAGGGCGAATTCCATGGCGGCCTTTCCCATGGCATAAGCCTGTTCGACATCGGTTGCAGATGCAATATGCCTCGCAGCCCGTTGCAGATAATCGGCCACTGCCCAATGGTATTTATAACCAAGCTCCTCGCGGATCATGTTGGCCAGTGTTGGTGCCACACCGCCAAGCTGAAGATGACCAAAGGCATCCTTGCTGCCAGCATCGGCAATAAAACTGCCGTCAGCATAATGCGCGCCCTCCGACACCACAATGGCACAGTAACCGTAATTTTCGACACAGGATTTCACCTTGGCCATAAAGGCAGATCTGTCGAAAGGGATTTCCGGAAACACAATAATATGTGGCGCATCGCCTTCATTTTCAGCAGCCAGTCCGGCAGCCCCGGCAATCCAGCCGGCATGACGGCCCATGACTTCCATCACAAAAACCTTGGTGGAACTTTCCGCCATGGAGGCCACATCCAGGCCGGCTTCACGGATCGACACCGCGACGTATTTTGCCACCGAGCCAAAGCCCGGACAGGTGTCGGTAATCGGCAGATCATTATCAACGGTTTTTGGAATGCCGATGCAGGTGAGGGGGTAGTCTATCTGCCGGCTCAGGCTGGCTACCTTGTTGGCGGTATCCTGATAGTAACCCCTACCATTGTACAAAAGATAACCAATATCATGAGCCTTAAAAACGTCGATCAGGCGCTCGTATTCTGCCCGGTTTTCTTCCAGGCTTTTGAGTTTGTAGCGGCAGGAACCAAAAGCTCCGGCTGGTGTATGCCGCAGTGCAGCTATGGCAGCATCTGATTCCAGGCTAGTGTCGATGAGTTCTTCACGCAGGGCGCCAAGAATGCCGTTTTTACCGGCAAAGACCTTGCCTGCCTCAGGGTGCTTGCGGGCTGCTTCAATTAAACCGCAGGCAGAGGCATTGATGACAGAGGTCACTCCACCGGATTGTGCGTAAAAAATATTGTTGGGCATGTAGACTCCTCAGTGCCAGTTGTGTTGCTCAGTGCTTTTTACTTAATCTGAAACCGAATTGCTGAAATTTTGTATCCATTGCTGTGCCAAGAAACAGAATATTCAGAAAGAGTATGAATAGCTTGAATCGACCCGGTGAGTTTACACCGGCAAACTTTTCTATCTCGAAGGCATGTTCTTTAAAAGTTCGCTGCATGCTTTTTGCTGTGAAAAAACGCAAATGAGTGCGATCCAGTACACCTGCATTTTCATAGGGCCAGTCTTTTTTAAACAGTAGGCTTCGCAGGGTCTGGTAATAACGCACATTGGGCATGCTTCCCATGAGCTTGCCTTGCGCTGACATTTTAGTCTTGATCTGTTCAAAGAAAAGGTCGTGATCAGGCATGTGTTCGATGACATCGTTGCAGATGACCAGGTCAAAATAGTCATTCGGCAGTTCGTCAAGACAAAGATCAAAGCTTGTTTCGAATACCCGATGGGCTTTCTGGCGGGCAATGTTGGCAGCGGCCTGATTGGGTTCCACGCCCCAGATCTCTCGATCATCGGATTTCAGCAGTTCCCAGAATTTTCCCTCGCCACAACCAATCTCAAGAACTCTGCTGTAATTTTCAGGAATAAAAGGGATGAGGTCTTCGCGGCTGTGTTGGTAATACGCAGTGCTTTCATTCATGCAAGGGATCCGCTGGCGGCAAATTACAGGGTAGGGCAATTATACGGCAAGCCCAGCATTATTTAATCCGTTTTACCGGCATTAGACTTCTGAAAACAAGGATCGATAAGATAGAATGCATCGATGCATATTCATATCCTTGGTATTTGCGGCACCTTCATGGGGTCGCTGGCCATTCTGGCCAAGCAGCTCGGCTATCAGGTCAGTGGTTCCGATCAGCATGTTTATCCACCCATGAGCACCCAGCTTGAACAACAGGGCATTGTTCTGAGTGAAGGTTATGATCCGGCTCATTTGCAGGACAAGCCCGACATGATCGTGATCGGCAACACCTGTTCGAGGGGAAACCCGGCCGTTGAATATGTTCTGGATAATGGCCTGCCATACTGCTCCGGACCACAATGGCTGGCCGAGCATGTCTTGCAGGGCCGCTGGGTGCTGGCCGTGGCTGGCACTCACGGCAAAACCACCACAAGCACCATGCTGAGCTGGATTCTCGAAAGCGCGGGTCTTGAGCCGGGCTTTCTCATCGGTGGTGTGCCCAAAAACTTTGATGCCTCGGCACGTCTGGGTGAGAGTCCCTATTTTGTGATTGAGGCAGATGAGTACGATTCGGCTTTTTTCGACAAGCGCTCCAAGTTTATACATTACAAACCGCGAACACTGATAACCGGCAATCTGGAGTTTGACCACGCGGATATTTTTGCTGATCTGGAGGCCATACAGATGCAGTTCCACCATCTGGTGAAAATCATTCCGCAAAACGGACTCATTATTTCGCCGAAAGATCATGGAAACCTGGCAGCGGTATTTGCCAGGGGGGTCTGGTCGCCGCAGCAGAAATTCAGCATCGGCGATGCTGATGCAGACTGGCTGGCAACACTCGAGGATGAAGACGGTTCAGCATTTACTCTCAGTCATGCTGCACAAGCAGGGCAGGTACGCTGGCAACTGTTGGGCAAACATAATGTTCAAAATGCCGTTGCAGCGGCAGCGGCAGCGGCTCATGTCGGTGTCAGCCTGCAGCAAACCTGTGCAGCCCTGAGTGAATTTGCCGGCGTTAAACGTCGCCTCGAAGAGCTGGGGGAATTCAATGGGGTCCGTGTCTATGATGATTTCGCCCATCATCCTACCGCCATTAAAACCACACTGGATGGCAAACGTGCTGCCATGAGGGCAGGGCATGAAAATGGGCGCCTGATTGCTGTTGTCGAGGCACGCTCAAACACCATGAAAATGGGCTATCACCAGCAGACCCTGGCAGCTTCCCTGGATGCAGCAGACCGGGTGTACTGGTATAAAAATGCCGAGACCAGGCTGGACCTTGATGCCATTGCCAGTGAATCGGCAACAGAATTCGTGAGTGTGGAGTCTGTAGCCGCGCTGATTGAGAATCTGGTGAAAGACAGTCGATCAGGCGACCATATCGTAATCATGAGCAATGGCGGCTTTGAAGGTTTGCATCATAAACTGTGTGAGGCTCTGGCTAGCGAGTGACACTAGCATGGAAACCATTCCACTTTTTCCGCTTAATTCTGTGCTCTTTCCTAAAGGAAGGCTGTCACTGCAAATTTTTGAATCTCGCTATATTGATCTGGTCAGACAATGCCTGAAAGACCAGAGTGGCTTTGGTGTCGTGCTCATTGAGAGCGGCAGTGAAGTGGCACAGCTCGGACAGAAACTCGATATACACCGCGTGGGGACTTACGGTGAAGTGGTTGACTGGAACGAATTATCCAATGGTTTGCTGGGAATTACCGTGGAAGGGAAAAGCACCTTTTCCATTGTTGAATCCTGGCGTGAAAAAAACCATCTGTGCAGGGCAGATATCCATTTCAATCATGAAGATTCGGTTGATGCTGCGCCGATCGAGGTGGGTGAAGAGTTCCAGGATTATGTCGAACTTTTGCGCGGCCTCGCTGCGCACCCCATGGTGGAAGAGCTGAATCTGGATATCAGTTTTGAAAATCTGCGGGAGATAGCCTGGTGCCTGGCAGAACTGCTGCCGGTCAGCAGTCGGGAAAAGCAGGCGCTGCTTGAAATCACGGATCCGATGCAGCGACTGGAGCAGATTGAGCTTTATATCGCTGCCATGAACCAGAATGGCTAATTGGGCCTGCTGCGCTTGCCCATACTTCTTATGGCCTCCTGCGCTCGATCATGCTTCGTTACAAGAATTATTTAACTCAGTTACTTACTCTCTGTAAGCTCCTTCATTCAACAATTCTTTTGCCTCGCCTGCTCTTCGCTCGTTAAGGCTAAAATTACTTGCTATAAGGCTCAGATGTCAGAGCCATGACTCAGACACCTTTACCAGGTGAATTGGAAATAGGCTGGGCGTTCCTGCATAATCGGGGCTTTTGACAGGGGAAAGCAGATCATGCAGGCGCTTCTAGATGCTTTAAGCAATCCGGGTGCAATGACAGGTTCTCAATGGCTGGTTCTGGCCATTGGTCTTTTCATCGTGCTGGGCTCAGGGTACTTTGTCATCAAGCTTTTCAAGATTATCCAGGGCATGGGCAGGTCCAGCTACACCCCTAATATTGGCTTGCACAAGCATCCTTACCGCGGCGAGCCGGTCAACAAGTCTGCAGCGGATAGTGACGTTGCGGATGAAAAGGCTCAGAGTGCTGAGCAGCAGGGCGCTGAGGGGTCTGAGTCTAAAGCAGAATGAGATTGAGCAATGCCGAAACAATTGCCAGCAAGACGACCGTGCCACTTAACCAGGCCAGCAGTGCCCAGATACGAAAAGGTTTGGCATTATCCGGGTAGAATCCGGATTTTTCGTATTCACGTTCTGTATCGGTTTTATCTGGATGTGTCATCGTCAAACTGGATTATGCTGTTAAATTCACCCTTATTTTAGCCCGTCATGTCTAGCAAAGCAGCAAAACAGATCATTACTTACCTCATTCTTTTGATACTAGGTATCACTCAGGCGCAGGCGATTATTATCCGTCATGACCGCTCGGATGCAGCGTACGTGGTCAATGAAGGCGATTTTCCCCAATTGTTTTTCCTGCATACCCGCTATGGCAACAAGCTGTGTGTTGCAACATTGATCAGTGAAAACTGGGCGATTACGGCAGGTCACTGTGCCGAGCAGACGCCTCTGCTGGAAACCATGCGCCGGGGAGAGCAATACCCCGTAATCATTGCCGGCCAGGGCAATGCAATCACTGAACTGGTGGTACATCCGGCCTTCCGTCATCCTCAGCAAAGACAGGCCGTAGACCTTGCTTTGCTTCGCCTGGACCAGGCCGTGCAGGGTATCAGGCCGGCAGGGCTTTATCATGAGACCGATGAAAAAGACCAGGTACTGTTGCTGATTGGCTGGGGGTATACCGGTGAAGGAACCCATGGCCTATCATCAAATGACGGTAAAATGCGCCGGGCGGAAAACAGCGTTATGTTTGCCGGTAAATGGCTGGAATTTTTGTTCGATGACCCGCGAGAGCTGAACAGTCCTGCCCTACCTCTGGAGGGGGTACCGGGCCTGGGAGACTCTGGTGGGCCAGCTCTGATAGAAGGCGTACAGGGGCCGATACTGTTGGGGGTGGCGCTGGGTGAAATAGATAATCCAACGGAGCTTGAACAGGGGCATTACGGTGCGGTTTCACTGTATGAACGCATTTCGACCCATTATCAGTGGATTATGCAGGTAATCGGTGGATAGAGGGATATTTAATTGCTTTTAACTAATTATTCCTGATATAAATTAGCTAAAAGTTATCAGGAACTTTGGCTATGGACCTGAAAGACCGAAACAAGCCTTCCATCCGTCAACTGGAATATTTTGTAACGATAGCCCTGTCGTCCAACTTCAGGAAAGCAGCCCAGATTCTGAATATTTCCCAGCCAACCCTGACCAGCCAGATAGCCGTGCTGGAGGATTCCCTGCAGCTCAAACTGTTTGAGCGTTCACGTGCCGGAACGCTGTTATCCCCGGCGGGTCGCGAATTACTCCCACTGGTCAGACAACTGCTGGAACAGTATCAGCAGGTCATGGATCAGGCTGACAGCAGTCACAAGGAATTGAGTGGCACCTTCAAAATTGGTGTCTCACCGACCATTGGTCCTTACCTTTTTTCCAAGGTTTTGATCGAATTGCACAGGCGCTATCCCCAACTGAAACTGCATGTCAGGGAAGGGGTGCCACAGGAACTGGAACAAGGTCTGGATCGTGGCGACTATGATTTCATTCTCACCATGCTGCCGATGCACTCCAGTGAGAATCGGGTCAGGCCGCTTTTTATTGAGCCCATTTTTTTGGTGCTCTCCAAGGATCACCCGCTAGCCATGCAGGATGAACTCAGCGGTAAGGATTTATATCATCAGGATGTGCTGACCATGGATGAGCGCCATCATTTGTATCGTCAGATCGCCACTTTGTGTGAACGCTATGCCGCTCATGCCCAGAGCCGCTTTGCCAGTAACAGTCTCAATACGCTCAAACAGATGGTCATCATGAACATGGGCATTGCCTTTATGCCGGGCCTCTATATTCATGCCAGGATTGCCGAGGAAGATCAGCTGAAGGTGCTAAGCCTGAAGGATGAAAAGCTTAACCGTACTCATGTGGCATCCTGGCGCAAGAATGCCCCATCGCGCCACCTGTTTCAGAAAATTTCCTACGATATCAAGACCATTGCCATGGAGTTGTTTGACGATGTTCTTGATGAGGTGAATCCGGAAGACAATCCTGATTTCAAATAAGTTCACGCTACAGCTCTAGAAGAAGGAAATGGACAGAAGGTGACTGTTCAAAAATGAATTTCACGGGTTTGGTTGAAATAGGCTTTGCCCGGTGTTGATGAAATAAATTGGAGGAGTGTCTGAAATGCTTGAATCAATAATGTGGAGTCTGTTTGGGGGCATACTGATTGGCCTGGCGGCAACCCTGTTGTTTCTGCTCAATGGCCGTATAGCCGGCATCAGCGGGATTCTGTCCGGTGTATTCTTTCCGGCCAAAGGCGATGTGTTCTGGCGGGCAGCCTTCATTACCGGCCTACTGGCAGGTGGCTTGCTGGCTCCCCTGATATTTCAGCGTGCATTTGTGTTTGAGCTGAATGCGCCTCTGCCGGTGATCCTGCTGGGAGGCGTGCTGGTTGGTTTCGGTACACGCATGGGCAGCGGTTGTACCAGTGGTCATTCAGTGTGCGGTATTGCCCGATTTTCCTGGCGATCGATTGCTGCCACCCTGACTTTCATGTTGACAGCTTTCCTCACGGTGGCTATCAGCCGTCATTTACTTTGACGCCGGAGGGTACGCCATGGTCAATATCAAAGAAAACAGAATAAGTGCCTATGCCGTATCGGCTTTTGCCACCGGCTTACTGTTCGGTGCTGGATTGACCGTTTCAGAAATGGTTAATCCGGAAAAAATACTTTCGTTTCTGGATGTGCTGGGGGCATGGGATCCGGCCCTGATTTTTGTCATGCTGGGAGCTCTGATGATTACTATCCCCGGTTTTCATTGGGTACAGCGTAAGCAACAGCCCTTTTTTGCCTTGCGATTCATGCTGCCGGACAAGACAGTAATTGATAAGAAGCTGCTTAGTGGCGCTGCATTGTTTGGTATTGGCTGGGGACTGGTTGGTCTCTGCCCAGGGCCGGCACTGACGGCGCTGGTCACCTTGAATACGGATTTAATCTTCTTTGTGCTTGCAGTCCTAGCGGGTATGAGCTTACATAAGGTCTTCTTCAGTTAAATGCTTGAAAAACGGAAGCGTACAGTAAGGCGATAAAGAAGGAGTCACGGCATCACTTCCTCGATGCCTTGAAGACATGCATCTGGATTTGAATAAACTATTCCCCTGTCTGGCCTGGCTGAAAAGTTACCGGCGCGAACAGTTTGGCAGCGACCTGATTGCCGCCATTATCGTCACCATCATGTTGATCCCGCAATCACTGGCTTATGCCCTGCTCGCCGGTGTATCGCCCCAGGTGGGTTTGTATGCCAGTATTCTGCCGCTGATGATCTATGCCGTGTTTGGTACCAGCAGGACCCTGTCTGTCGGGCCGGTAGCAGTGGCTTCATTGATGACGGCGGCGGCGATTCAGAATCTGGGCATAGAAAATGATCTGGACTATCTGAATGCAGCCATCATGCTGGCCTTTTTCTCGGGTCTGTTCCTGATTTTGATGGGATTTCTGAAGCTGGGCTTTCTTGCCAACTTCCTTTCGCATCCGGTGGTGTCTGGATTCATTACTGCTTCGGGCATCATCATCGGGCTTAGCCAGTTAAAACATATACTGGGGATTCAGGCCAGTGGTGATAATCTGATTGAACTGATTGACACACTGTCGGCAAACCTGAGGGATCTGAATCCGGTCACGCTGCTGCTGGGAGTACTAGTGCTGGCTTTTCTGTTGTGGTCGCGGCTGGGCTTGAAGCGGCGTCTGACGGCCCTGTCTGAACCGGCGCCTGCATTGCAGCTGATTCCCCGGGTTGCACCGGTCTTTGTCATCATTCTCACCAGCCTGGCTGCCTACACCCTCGATCTGGGAGACTATGGCCTGGCCCTGGTGGGTGAAATTCCGGCCGGTCTGCCGTCCCTGGCGCTGCCGACATTCGGTACTGGCACCTGGACCAGCCTGTTGCTTCCGGCCATCATGATTTCAATCATCGGTTATGTGGAATCTGTTTCTGTCGGTCGTACCCTGGCGGCGAAGCGGCGGCAAAAAATTGATCCGGACCAGGAACTCATCGGACTGGGCTCAGCCAATGTCGCTTCTGCATTATCTGGCGGCTTCCCGGTTACCGGGGGCTTTTCCCGTTCCGTGGTGAATTTCGATGCCGGTGCCGAAACGCCACTGGCGAGTTTTTTGACGGCCATAGGCATCGCCCTGGCGACTCTGACCCTGACCGGTTTTCTGGCCTATTTACCGAATGCGACGCTGGCAGCCACCATTATTGTGGCCGTTTCGGGTCTGATTGATTTCGCTGTACTGAAAAGTACCTGGAAGTATTCAAAATCCGATTTCATGGCAGTCTTCACCACCATCGTCATTACCCTGCTGGCGGGGGTGGAAATGGGGGTGCTATCCGGTGTGCTGATTTCCATCTTGCTGCACCTGTATAAAACCTCGCGTCCGCATATTGCTGAAGTCGGGCAGATTCCAGGTACGGAACACTTTCGCAACATTAACCGTCACGCCGTGATTACTCACCCGGGTATCCTCACCCTGCGTGTTGACGAAAGCCTGTATTTTCCCAATGCGGCCTATCTGGAAGATCAGATACTGGAACGGATTTCAGATCGTGATGATGTCAGCCACGTTATTCTCATGTGTACCGCCATCAATGAAATTGATCTCAGTGCGCTGGAAATTCTCGAGGCTCTCAATCAGCATCTGAAAGATCTGGATATCGGTTTCCATCTGTCTGAGGTAAAAGGGCCGGTAATGGACAGCCTGCACAAAACCAAGCTCATACAAAACCTGAATGGTCAGGTCTTTCTTTCCCAGCACCAGGCAATCGAAACTCTCCTGCAGCAGCGCTATGACCGCGCCAGGCAGGACCCTGACTTTATTGATTATCAAATCTAGCTTTCGGCGAATCAGGTTTTGGCCAGTAAAGTCCGCGCTAGTCGATACGACCCGAATTACTGATAGCCTGTTCCCAGTATACGATGTCATTGCCGACTTCCTTTTTAAGTGAGCCCAGCAGTGTGGCTATGGCATCCTGGTCCAGCATCACTTCCAGCTGGATGCGTTTGCGGCGGCCGCTGACCTGTTCTGTGATACTCATGTTAGGAAAGGCTCCGTGACCGTGAACGTGATAGGAGGTGAAGCCCCTGACATCCGGGTTTTCCAGCAGAAAGTCGACCAGGTCTTCTTCCAGTTCAGGGTTTATATTCAGTACCAGTAAGGTCTGCATCAGGCACTCCTAAGGACATGCTTGGCGTGAAACCTGCGGTAAATGACCGGCAGCAGGAACAGGGTCAGCAGGGTTGAGGAGATTAGCCCACCAATCACCACGATGGCCAGGGGCTTCTGTATTTCGGATCCCGGGCCGGTAGCCAATAAGAGGGGAACCAGACCGAAGGCGCAGATGGTTGCGGTCATCATCACCGGTCGTAATCGGCGCATCGCACCTTCCCGAACGACCTGTTCGATATCCAGTCCCTTGGACATGAGGTGATTAAAGTGAGACATCATCACCACGCCATTGAGCACAGCTATACCCAGCAGGGCGATAAAGCCTACAGAGGCGGGTACAGATAGAAATTCACCGGTCAGGAAAAGGGCGATCAAACCACCGGTAAGGGCAAAGGGGATATTGGACAGAATGATCAGTGTCTGTTTGATGGAGCGGAAGGTCAAGAACAGGATAAAAGCGATCAGGGCCAGGGCAACCGGTACCACCAGTGCCAGCCTGGCGGCTGCACGTTGCTGGTTTTCAAACTCGCCTCCCCATTCGATGTTGTAGCCTTCCGGGAGTTCCAGCGAGCTGGCGATGGTGTTTCTGGCTTCATCCACAAATCCTACCAGGTCGCGGTCTTCCACATTGGTTCGAATGACAGCGAAGCGCTGACCGGCCTCACGGGAGATGCTGACCGGACCTTCAACACGCTCAATCCGGGCAATCTCTGACAGGGGGATGACAGTTCCGTCCGGCAGATTGATAAAGTTGTTGCGCATCAGCTCAAGACCATCACCCTGCAGGCGTTCATAACGGATAACCAGTGGCACCCGGGCACCGCCTTCGATGACATTACCGATATTCAGGCCTTCAATTTCCGAACGCAGGCGTGTCTGCAGCTCTTCGGCATTGATGCCCAGTTGACCGGCGCGATAGCGGTCGACATTGACCTGCAGATATTGAGCTCCTTCATTGAGCGTGGCTACGGTATCAATGCTGCCGGGAATATCCTCTATCACGCTGGCAATTTGCTGCGCGTAGGTATTGAGTGTGTTGAGATCATTGCCAAACAGTTTGATGGCCACGTCTCCACGTGATCCTGTCAACATTTCAGATACACGCATGTCGATTGGCTGGGTAAAGCCGAAGTTAATGCCATAAAAGCGGCTCAGCACGGTTCGCAATTGGGCTTCCAGTTCTTCCTTGCTGCGTGCCTGCCAGTCTTCTGCCGGTTTCAACTGCAGGAACATGTCCGTTTCATTGAGGCCCATCGGGTCCATGCCGATTTCATCAGAGCCGCTGCGGGAGACCACGCGGATGACATCCGATACTTCCGCCATGATGGCCGCCTCCACCTGCTGCACCATGCGTGTTGTGGTTTGCAGATTGACCGAGGGCACGCTTTCCAGCTGGATAATAATGTCGCCTTCATCCATGGTGGGCATAAAGGTCTTGCCGATGTAGGGGAACAAAGCCACGGTAACAATCAGCAGCGCAGCTGCAATGCCCAGCAGGTATTGCGGATGTGCCAGGGTATGATTCAGCAATGGCCGATAGAGCTTCAACAGGGTTCGGCTCAACCAGGGATCTTCATGCGCATCAGTCTTCACCACAAACGAAGCGATGACTGGGATCAGTGTCAAGGACAGAATCAGTGAGCCGATCAGGGCAAATACGATGGTCAGTGTCACCGGACCAAACAGCTTGCCTTCGAGGCCTTCAAGAGTCAGTAGCGGCAGGAACACGATAATGATAATCAATATGCCCGAGCATACCGGTACCGCCACATCTTTCACTGCACGGAATACGATATGCAAAAGTGGTAGAGCTTTCTGACCTTCAGAACGGTTGGCCAAGGAGGCTACGATATTTTCCACGATCACGATGGAGGCATCGACCAGCATGCCAATGGCAATCACCAGCCCCCCCAGGCTCATCAGGTTGGCCGACATTTCAAAAGCATTCATCATGATAAAGGTCACCAGCGCTGACATCGGCAGGACCACGGCAACGGTCAGGGCTGCGCGAATATTGCCGAGGAACAGGCCAAGCAATACCACCACGAGCACCACGGCTTCTATCAGCGCCTTGGATACAGTGCCGACAGCGCCTTCAATCAAGACACTGCGGTCATAAAATATCTGGGTACTTGTTCCTTCGGGCAGGGTGGCCTGCAGTTCATCCAGTTTGCTGCGCACGCCATCGACCACTTCGCGGGCATTGGCACCGCGCAATCCAATCACCAGACCCTGCACGGCTTCTTCATTACCGTCCGCTGTAACCGATCCGTATCGTTCCAGTGAACCGGTGGAAATGCGGGCAACTTCCGACAGCGGAATATGATCACCGGCGGCATTGACGACCTGGATATTGCCGATATCCTGAAAGGAGCCGATAGCGCCAGCTACCCGAACCAGAATGGCTTCCTCGCCCTGGTCGATACGTCCGGCACCATCATTCTGGTTGTTCATGGACAGTGCATCGATAATATCTTCATTACTGATCTGCAGGGTGCTCATCATTTCGCGGCGTGGCATGACTTCGTAGGTTTTTACAAAGCCACCGAGAGAATTCACATCCGCAACGCCGGCAACTGTTCGCAGGGCAGGGCGGATGGTCCAGTCCAGCAAAAAGCGTTTTTCCTCGAGACTCAGGCTGTCGCTTTCGATGGTGAACATGAACATGTCACCCAGCGGCGTGCTCATAGGGGCCAGGCCGCCACTGATCCCACCGGGCAAATCGTCCCAGACATTATTGATGCGTTCTGTAACTTGCTGCCTGGCCCAGTAGATATCGGTGCCTTCTTCAAAATCCAGCGTGATGGAACTCAGGGCGTATTTGGTGATGGATCGCAGTATGTCCTGGCGGGGGATGCCGAGCAGTTCGACTTCCACGGGTTGGGTGATCAGGGTCTCTACTTCTTCGGGGGTCATGCCGGGAGCCTTGATAATGATTTTCACCTGGGTAGGTGAGATATCCGGAAAAGCATCAATCGGCAAATTTAGCAAAGCCCGCGCTCCGAACCCCGTCAGCACCAGTGCCAACAGACAGATCATCAGCCGCTGACTCAGGGAGAACTGGATGAGCTGGCTGAACATTATTCGCCTCCCAGTCCTAACTGCATGCCTTTGAGAATGGCTGTGCCTCGAATCGCGATCAGCTCACCTGCCTGCAATCCCTCACTTGCCAGGTAATCTGCACCGACTGGGCTTAGCTGCAGGCTACGGATTTCAAAGCCTTCAGCAGTACGCACATAGACACTGGTTTCATTGCCATTGTGAACGACGGCATTTCCCGGCACCAGTACGCCAGATTCTCTGGGCGGGATCAGCAGAGTCAGCACCTGGCCAGCCATCAGCTCGGGATTGCCATTGAAACTGGCAAGAATGCCCACTGTCTGGGATTGGGTATCTATTTCATAATCTTTCTGACGCAGTGTCAGGGGGATAGCGCTGCCTTCAACCCGCAGCATCTGGCCGAGTGCCAGGTTGGCAGCAGCGCTGGCCGGCAACTCGGCACTGAGCCAGCGTTCCTGGCTACCGATGCGGGCGATCGGTATATTGCTGTCGGCGAAACTGCCGACCGTGATCATCAAATGATCGACACTGCCAGGGACAGGGCTGCGCAGGGTATAAACACCCGGTGTGGCGCCATTTAAGGTGGCTGAATCGAGCTCCGCTTGAGTAAAACCGGCAAGTGAGAGGCGGGCATTGAGTGTTCGCAGGGTATTCTGGGCTTCCTGATGATGACGCTGGGTCTGCACAAAACGTTGCTGTGAGATGATGCCCTGCTCCAGCAACATGCTGTCTTTAGCCAACTCGAATTCAGCCTGCTGCAGGGCGATGCGTGCTTCATGCCAGTCATTCTCAAGCCCCAGCAGGTCCTGACTGTAGATCAGTGCCATGGCATCACCCGCATTAACAGATTGTCCGGGTTCTACCAGCCAGCTTTGCAGAATGCCGCCATAGGGCACGTTGAGTAATGAGCTGGTAATTGGTGAGTTGACCACACTTGCCGGGAAACTGTTGCCGATACTGTCATCAATGTTGCTGACCGGCGCCAGCACAATACCGAGGCGGTTCAGGTCACTGTCCTGCAGGGCAATGATATCCTGGGCAAAACTGCCGCTGGTGGTCAGGCCGCTAAGTAAAACAAGCATCAGTGGCTTCCATGACTTCATGGCATCACTCCAATGGTCTGGTTAAATTCTGTAATCAGTCGTTCTCGCTGCAGCAGCAGCAGTTCATGTTCTTTGCGCGCAGCCAGGGCTTCCTGCAGGGCCAGAATGACCTGGGTAAGGCTGATCTCGCCCTGGGTAAAAGCTGTCTGGGCCATTTCCCAGCGTGCTTCACTCAAGCGGGACTGCTGCTCGGTGAGCAGGATGCTCTCTTCAGAGATTAATAATTCATGTTCTATCTCATGCAGTTGCAAATCCAATGCCCGATAACTTGTCTGGTAGAGAACTTCAGCGTCGGCTTTATCGCGGCGGGCATCGCTGGTGCGGCTGGCAACAATGTTTTTTCCGCCGAAAGGAATGCTCAGCGACAAGGCCAGACCATCTTCGTCTGGCGCTAAATTACTGGCACGCTGGCGCCTGCTGCCGATGCTGATGGAGGGGCTGCCCCTGACGCTTGCCTGCGCTTGTAGAACCAGTGCTTCGGCAAGCTGAATATCCGAGGCTAGATAAAGCAGCTGGGGCTGTTCGGGACTGATTACCTCCTGTTCCGTGAGGGTTTCGGTGTGGACATAATCCGGTCTGACCTGCAGTCCCGTCAGAATTTCATAGGCACGTTCGGCATCAACCAGCATGGCCTCTGCCTGCAATTCAGTGCGACGTTGATTCAGAAATAAATTTTCCGCCTGCATCAAATCCAGCCGCGCCAGCTCTCCGGAATTGACCAGTTGTTGTGTGGTATTAAGCAATTCCTCGGCATTACGCGTGGCCTGCTGCTCCAGCAGTAAATTAGCCTCCGCTTCGGCAATATCAGCCAGGCTTTTGCGCACATGACCGGCGATATAATGTCGCAGGGATTGTTCCCAGGCGCTGTACTGCTCGGCATAGGAATCACTCAGTAGTCGACCATTGCCCCACTCACTGGGGCGTTTCAATTGCAGCAAAACGGCGTATTCCATTTCACGGAAACCCCGATTATCAAATGCCTGGTCATCGATGTAATAGAGTTGCAGGCTGGGGCGGCCACTAAACCAGGTATCCGAAATAGACTCATAGTCCTCGGCCTGCTGTCGCCTGACGTCCCTTTCCAGTATCTCCGGAGCATTTCCCAGAGCACTATCGAAAATGTCACTGAAGCTTAAATCAGAACTTTTCTCAAGTGGCTCATGGTCACCCTGTGCGCTATATGCATCCAGAGGAATACATACACACGCGCAGAGGAGTGCTGGCAGAATGCGCTTAAAATTTACATAGCAATTCACTAAGATGAACTCCAGTCTTTAAAAACCTCATTGTTTAAGTTAACAAATCAGCTGAAACGCGACTTGATTGAAATCCAATTCAGGGCGGATTTTAACTCTTAACAGGAAGGTCCCAGTCAATTTCAGGCCCCGCATACAGTCTGAACGCCATTTCTGTTGCATAAGTAAGCTAAATATTCAATCTTAAGAAAACCTTAAGAAAACCAGCAAGCAATCAGGAAGATGGCTGGGGTGGTAGGATTCGAACCTACGCATGACGGAGTCAGAGTCCGTTGCCTTACCGCTTGGCGACACCCCAGTAGAGCGAAGGGCGCCTATTAGACCAAGCTTGCAATGACAGGTCAATCCAGGGCGTTCAAAAGAAAAGGGGAGAGGACTTTATTCGCTGGCACTACGGATTTCGGCAATCATTTCCGGGCTGTCCCATTCGAAAGCCCCCAGCCATGATTTGATGATTTCGCCACTTTCATCGACCAATATGGAGCTGGGCACTGCATTGATGCCGTAAGAGCCGAAAAAAGGGTTCAGTTTGATAAAGTTGCCGGCAAAGCCGCGCTCATCCAAAAACAGGCTAATGGTTTCTATATTTTCATCGGAAGCAAACAGAAAAACATAGTCTTCTTCTGACAGTATCTGCGCAGCACGATTGATGGATGGAATTTCTTCAATGCAGGGGGCGCACCAGCTTGCCCAGTAATTGATAAATATTTTTCTGCCGGCAAAAAGCTGAAGATCCAGTGCCTTGCCTTGAAGTGTCTGGTAGGTGCTCGATTCCGGGTCGGCAACGGTATTCAGGTTGGCCAGGATCTGCTGGACATCATTAGCAGTAGAACCTGCCTCAGGACTGGTCGGTGGACTTTGCTCACTGCAGGCGCAGATCAGTGTAAACAACAGAAGACTGAGCAGGATTTTCTTCATGGGCTTTCCCTATGTGCTTGCATCGCATGGTAATGACTTTGATAGTGATCAGTCAACAAATGGGAGAAATCCCTATAAAAATTAATGATATAGAAAACTACTTGTTATAGACGAGGGGCTGTGATCTTGCTCTTGCTTCATCTAAATATTAAAAATATTAACACTGGTATGAGAGTCCGATGCTGGTTTCCGTGATAGGATTCCAGCATATTTTTTTATGGGGAAAACGTATGTTCCAGTTAAAACTCGCTCAAGTATTTTCCGGTATGGCGTTAAGTCTTATGTTGTTGCTGCCAGCACTGGGTTCCCACGCACAGGATGCAGCGCCAGCCAGCCAGGGTGTCATAGGTGCAGGTAACTATATCCGGGTTGTTGAGGATCTCGACCGCACCCAGACTTTTTATTATGAACTGCTGGGTGTTGAACCAAGAGGCGGGTTGATTACACGTGAGTTTGGTCCTAATGAGCCGGTGGCCGCCATGTATAACGCGGTGGGTGGTGAATTCAGGGGCGTCACGTTCCCGGTCCCCAACTCAACCTTTTTTCTGGAGCACCTGGAATGGCGTGGCACGGATCGTAGCAAACAAAGTACGGAAATTCAGGATAGCGGTAACGCCGTTCTGCTCTTGTTTGTGAAAGATATAGAGCAGGCCATCGCATCGATTCGCGCTCAGGGTGGCAGTGTTGTGACGCCGGGTGGTGAAGCCGTGACAGCGGGGGATAACCGCTTCATTCTGGCGCAGGATCCGGATGGCTATTTCATTGAACTGCTGCAGATCAGCAACAGCTCACTGTCAGCGCCTGGCAATGTTCTGGATGGCCGTTTCAGGCTGGTAGTGGGTGATGCAGAAAAAAGTAGCAGTTTTTACCGAGAGGCCATGGGTTTTGGTTACCCCCGGGACAACAGTTTTACCAGTAATGAGATTCTGGGGGCAATCAATGGTTATCAGCAAGACTATTCATTGCTGACGGCGCAGGTTCCTGGCAGCACCCTGCCACTTGAATTATTACAGTACCGCAGCGGGTCCAGAGAAAAGTTGCAGCAACACTTACCCAGAATCGGCTCCTCCATGTTACGCATTTTTGTCAGTGATCTGGACAGGGTGGTGAGCAATGCACTGGCAGCAGGTGCTGTTCTGGCCGCCAATAATGAAAGTGCGGTTAGCTTAAACGGCTCCCGTTTTCAGATCATAGAAGACCCGGATGGACTCCTGCTGCAACTGGTCCAAAGGCCACGCTGAAGTGTTCAGCAAGCGATGGACAATCGTGAATTACTGAATAGTCAGTTTTTCTGAAAACTCAATAATTTCGACGCTTTGTGATACCTTGGCGCAATTGATTCACCTAAGGAGTTAGACATGAGTGCAAAAACAATAAAACCAGCATTGATTCTCTTATCGGCAACAGCTCTGGTCGCCTGTGAAGCAGAAAATGAAACAGTGGCAGTGATTGAGCAGGAAGCCTTCAGCTGTGCTGATATAAGCCAGCTGGCGCCACAGGGGGTGCTGATCACACAGGCTCAGGTTCAGGCTGCTACCGAAGAGATTCCTGTCGCACATTGCATCGTGCAGGGGCAGATAGAACAACGCACCGGAACGGATGGCAAGGACTATGCTATTTCCTTTGAGCTGCGTCTCCCGGACCAGTGGAGCGGCCAGTTCGTACACCAGTTCAATGGTGGAAATGACGGTTCAGTGGTTCCGGCAACGGGCCGCATGAGCGTCATGGCGCCGAATGACAGTGCATTGGCCCGTGGGTTTGCCGTGGTCTCCAGTGATGCCGGACATGACGGCAGGGCCAATCCTGAAGCCGGGCTTGCCGGCTCAAACCGATTTGGCATGGAGCCTGAGGCGCGCCGGGATTATGGCTATGGAGCGGTTGAAAGTCTGCATCCGGTAGCAACCGCCCTGACTGAAGCCTATTATCAGTCGCCCATCCAATACACTTATGGCTTGGGTTCCTCCAATGGCGGTCGTCATGCCATGGTGACAGCCAGCCGTATTCCGGAGCAGTTTGATGGTTTTATAGCCGGTTATCCGGGATTTAATTTGCCCAAAGCGGCAGTACAGCATGCCTGGGATGTGCAAAATTTTCGTAGTGTCGGCGATGTCCTGCAGGAATCGTTTTCACGCGAAGAGCTGAACCTGGTGGCCGATTATGTTGCCACGGCCTGTGATGCCTATGACTCTTTGCAGGACGGTATCATCTTTGATGTGCAGGCCTGCCAGGCAGTTTTTGACCCCGCAGTGATGTCCTGCGAGACCAGTGCCAGCGATGAATGTCTGCCAGCTGAAAAAGTAGCAGCATTGACTAACATTATTCAGGGGCCAACTAACAGTGCTGGTGATCAGCTATACAGCGAGTGGGCCTGGGATACCGGGCTGTCTTCCGGAGGCTGGCGTTCCTGGAAGCTGCAAAGTGGAGTGCCACCCTGGGACGGTCAGCCGATCATTGCCATCATGGGTGCAGGATCCCTGGCACAGGTTTTCACCACACCACCGACACCACTGGAAGGCAATTCGGAAAGTTTGGAGCAGTATCTGCTGGATTTCGACTTTGAGGTAGATGCCCCAAAAATCTATGCCACCTCCCTGGAATTTCCGGAATCCGCCATGGAAATGATGACGCCTCCCGATGCGGACAACCCGACCCTCAGTGGTCTGGAAAACAGTGGCGGGAAAATGCTCATATTTCATGGGGTATCCGACCCGGTGTTCTCGTTTATGGATACCGTAAACTGGTATGAAAACCTCTTGGTCAATAATCCGGATGCCACCGACTTTGTGACACTGTATGCCGTGCCGGGCATGCCCCATGGCCCCGGTGGCGTTGCGCCAGATCAATTTGATCCCTTAAGTGTTTTGGTAGACTGGGTCGAAAATAATGAAACTCCCGGAACTATTAACGCCAGCATCAGGGCTGATAATCAGGAAGCACCTGAAGCATTGCGTGGCGTGACCCGAAAACTCTGCCGATGGCCCGCTGTTGCGCGCTATACAGGCCCTGATCCGGCATCGGCCGAATCGTTTGCCTGTGTCACAACCCTTGAATAAGTATTAGCTAGTAAGGAAGTACATGATGAAAACCTTAAAAACCCAAGTCGCCATCATTGGTGCAGGTCCCTCCGGTCTCCTGCTCGGACAATTGTTGTCCAAGCAGGGCATTGAAAACATCATCGTGGAACGTGTTTCCGGTGACTATGTGCTCGGACGAATCCGTGCGGGTATTCTGGAACAGGGCTTTGCCGATCTGGTAAGAGAAGCCGGCGTAGCTGATCGAATGGACAGTGAGGGACAGGTACATGAAGGTGTTGCTATCGCAGTTGATGGCAAAAAGTATCGCATCGACTTGAAAAATCTGACGGGCGGTGACGTGGTCATTTGTTACGGCCAGACCGAGATTACCAAGGACTTGATGGATGCCCGTGAAGCGGCAGGCCTGACGACCTATTATGAAGTGGATGATACTGCCCTGCATGATGTGACCAGTGATAAACCCCATGTCACCTTCACGCATGGTGGAGAGGACTACCGGCTTGACTGTGATTTCATTGCCGGGTGCGACGGTTTTCATGGTGTTTCACGAAAAACCATCCCCGAGGATAAGCGCACGGAATTTGAACGCGTTTACCCCTTCGGCTGGTTGGGCTTGCTGAGTGATACGCCGCCCATCGATCATGAGCTGATTTACTGTAAGAGTGAGCGGGGCTTTGCCCTGTGCAGCATGCGCTCCAACACGCGCTCACGCTATTACCTGCAGGTGCCGCTCACCGACAAAGTCGAGGACTGGTCAGATGAGGCCTTTTTTGATGAACTGAAAAAGCGGGTTCCCAAAGAAGATTTACCCAATCTGGTAACCGGACCCAGCATTGAAAAAAGTATTGCCCCCCTGCGTTCCTTCGTCTGTGAACCGATGCAGTATGGCAACCTGTTTCTGGTCGGTGATGCCGCCCATATCGTGCCGCCGACCGGCGCCAAGGGCCTGAACCTGGCTGCTTCTGATGTGGCAGCTCTTTACCAGATCATGTGCCGGGTTTACCAGGAAAATGACCGTGACTGCATTGAGCAGTATTCCGGTATTGCCCTGCGCCGCGTCTGGCACGGTGAGCGCTTTTCCTGGTGGATGACCAACACTCTGCATGATTTCGGTGAGCAGGAACTGGATACCGGTCTGGACGGCAAAACCTTTGATCGTTTCATGAGTTCCGAGCGTAACTTCTTCCTGGAAAATGAAGAGGGCAGACGGGTAATTGCCATGCAGTATGTGGGGCTACCCTACGAGCAGCTGAAATAGTCCGATATTGCCATCCGGCAGTACTTGTAACAGACTAGCTTCATGCAAACAGCCATTCCCTTCATGCAACTGCGAGGCGGCAGTTCCAAAGGCTTATATTTTAAAGCCAGTGATCTGCCAGCCGACCAGGCAAGCAAAGATGCCGTCCTGATCGCTGCCATGTGTGGCGTTGATGGTGCTGATCAACGCCAGATTGACGGCCTTGGTGGTTCCGATCCGCTGACCAGCAAGATAGGCATTGTCAGTCTTTCATCCCGTGAAGGTATCGATCTGGAATATGAATTTGTCCAGGTCGTCGTCGGCGGCAATGCAACGGATCGTACCCAGAATTGCGGCAACATTCTTGCCGGTGTCGTGCCCTTTGCCATTGAAAGTGGCTTGCTGAAGGCACAAAGTCCACAGACAAGTGCCCGTGTCTTTATGCTCAACAGTGGCTCGGTCTGTGAAGTGGTGGTGGAGACGCCGTCAGGTAAAATGACTTATGCAGGCGAGGCCAAAATAGATGGCGTTCCCGGCACGGCTGCCCCGGTACTGTGCAACTACATGGACCTGGCGGGTTCAGCTACCGGCCAGCTGCTGCCCACCGGTAATCTGATTGATACTGTTGACGGAGTGGATATCACCTGTATTGATAATGGCATGCCCATTGTTCTAGTAAAGGCAGAGGATCTGGACATTAGTGGCTATGAGAGCCGAGATGAACTCAATGCCAATGAGGCACTGAAAGCAAAGCTGGAAAGCATCCGTTTACAGATTGCTCCGCAGATGAATCTGGGTGATGTCTCGGGCAAGGTCGTTCCCAAGATGACGATCATTGCGCCTGCCATTTCAGGCGGCATCATTCATACCCGCAGTTTTATCCCGCACGTTTGTCATGCGGCCATTGGCGTGCTGGCTGCGGTTTCCGTTGCCACGGCCTGCATCATTCCGGGAACAGTTGCTCAATCCCTGGTGAGTCTGCCAAAAGCGGGAAAAACCTATTCGGTGGAGCACCCCAGTGGGGAGTTTTCGGTGAGTCTGGAAATCAGTCATGACGACGGAGGGCACCCGGAAGTACTGAAAGCTGGACTTTTACGCACCGCCCGCCTGCTCAGCCAGGGAGAAGTCATGATTCCGGAAGGGATATGGCAGCGGTAAACAAGAGACAGTGCATTGATAAAACAAATAGCTAGGCTGTGGTAAAAACCTTCTCCCTGCAGGGAAGTCATGACAAGCTGACAGAACTGAAATTTTAGGCTGTTTCACCAGTATTAGTTGCTAGGGTTTATTTATGAGTGAAAAGAAAACATGCATGCCACCGGATCCGAATACCCGCACGCCGGTGTTCAAGGCGCCACCCCTTTCCTGCGATGCCCATTGTCACGTTTTTGGGCCAAAAGATATTTTCCCCTATCATCCGAGCAGTACCTATGAACCACCGGATGCTGGCAAGGATAAGCTCAAGGCCTTGCATGACATACTGGGTATTGAACGTGCTGTCATTGTACAGGCGAGTTGTCACGGACCGGACAATCGCGCCATGATCGATGCCATTGCCTCCAGTCAGGGTGCGTACCGGGGAGTCTGCATTGCCAATGACAGTTTTACGGAAAATGATTTTCAGGATCTGCATGACGGTGGTGTTCGCGGCGTACGTTTCAACTTTGTCACACATCTGGGTGGTACGCCGAATCTCGACATGATGAAAACGGTGCTGGACCGGGTAAAACCCTTGGGCTGGCATCTGGTGATTCACGTCAATGCCGAAGACATCATCAAATTTCAGGATTTCTTTGCCCAGTTTGATATGGAAATTGTGGTTGATCACATGGGCCGGGTCCCCTGCGATCAGGGTACGGAGCAAAAAGCCTTCCAGATCCTCAAGCAGTTTATGCAGCGGGAAAACTGGTGGGTGAAAGTGTGTGGTTCGGAACGCATTTCCAGTGAAGGGCCTCCCTTCCATGATGCTGTGCCCTTTGCCAGGGAGCTGATTCAGATTGCCCCGGACCGAACACTCTGGGGTACGGATTACCCGCACCCGAATATTTCCCGCTGGATGCCCAATGACGGCGATTTGCTGGACCTCGTGCCCTTATTCGCTGAAGATGAAAGCCTGCAGCGCAAGGTGCTGGTGGATAATCCATCGCGACTTTACGGCTTTGATGATTAATTGCTGTAATAGGCTCCCTGAATCAAGGAAATCGATATGAAAACCGTTGCCGTACGCAATATTGAACGTGCTGATAAAGCGCTGATTGATGAGCTGGAGAGCCTCGGCGTTGCTACTGTGCACGAGGCCCAGGGTCGCATTGGCCTCCTGCAGCCCTACATGCGCCCGATCTATTCTGGCGCCAGAATAGCAGGCTCCGCCGTAACCATTCTGGCGCAGCCTGGGGATAATTGGATGGTGCATGTAGCCATTGAACTGTGCCAGCCCGGCGATATTCTGGTGGTCGGTTTGACTGCGGATAGCAGCGACGGTTTTTTTGGCGACCTGCTGGCCGAGTCCTGCAAGGCCAGAGGGGTCAAAGGACTTGTGATTGATGCCGGGGTACGTGATATTCGTGACCTTAAAGCAATGGGCTTTCCAGTCTGGTCAAAAGCCGTGCACGCCAAGGGTACGGTAAAGGCAACTCTGGGGGCGGTGAATATTCCCCTCGTCTGTGCCGGTCAGTATGTGGTGCCGGGAGATGTGGTTATTGCCGATGACGATGGTGTCTGCATTGTGGAACGCGAGTCCGCATCAAGCGTACTGGAAGCCGGCAAACAACGCGAAGCCAATGAAGTGGCCAAACGTGAAAGACTGGGCAAGGGAGAGCTGGGGCTGGATATTTACAATATGCGCCCGCGTCTGGAAGAAGAGGGTCTGGTGTATCTTGATACGCTGGATGAGCTGAAAAATTTTAAAAAATAGGCGGCTGAAAATCAGCGGGCTATCATCTACAGCAAAAGAGAAGCACTAAAAACAATGATTATAGATTGTCACGGCCACTACACGACGGCTCCCGAGGCACTGGGTGAATACCGCGATGCACAAAAGGCAGCCCTGGTAACCGACCCCGAACACCAGGGTGAGAAGGGCCTGATCAATATCAGTGATGATGATATCCGCGAAAGTCTGGAAAACTCCCAGTTGAAACTGCAGGCTGAGCGTGGAGCCGATTTGACCATTTTTTCGCCGCGCGCCAGTTGGATGGGACCCCATATCGGCAATGCCTGGACCAGCAAATTCTGGACGGAACACACCAACGAACTGATTTATCGGGTTACCCAGCTGTATCCTGACAACTTTATCGGTGCCTGTGCCCTGCCACAGTCACCGGGGACCCCCATGGATAACAGCATTGCTGAGCTGGAGCGCTGTATCAATGAATTTGGTTTTGTTGGCTGCAATCTGAATCTGGATCCCTCGGGGGGACATTTTGATTCTCCACCACTGGGGGATCGCTTCTGGTATCCGTTTTATGAAAAGATGGTGGAGCTCGATGTGCCGGCCATGATTCATGTCAGTGGCTCCTGTAACCCGGCTTTCCATGCTACCGGTTCCTATTACCTGAGCGCCGATACAGTTGCCTTCATGCAACTGATGCAATCAACGGTGACGCAGGATTTCCCGAGCATTAAATTCATCATTCCCCATGGCGGTGGTGCCGTACCTTATCACTGGGGACGTTTCCGTGGTCTGGCAGATATGCTCAAACTACCGCCGCTGGATGAATTGCTGATGAACAATGTTTTCTTCGATACCTGTGTTTACCACCAGAAAGGTATCGATATGCTGTTAAAAGTCATTCCGAACAAAAATATTTTGTTTGCATCGGAAATGGTGGGCGCGGTACGTGGCATAGATCCTGAAACCGGCCACTATTTCGATGATACCAAGCGTTATATTGATAATGCCGCTATCAGTGACAAGGAAAAGGCGAATATCTTTGAACATAATATTCGCGCCGTTTATCCACGTATTAGTAAATACCTGTAAATTTCAGACCGCCTTGGTCTGGATCAAAAAAACTGGAACAAGCAGTCATGCATTTTTTGCCGCGTGCTATGATGCCCGCGTAAATTGGCTGATGTCACGCGCAACGAGGGAGCACCATGAAAGCTGAAACAGAAGCGCAATATGAAGATATTCCCGGCACCTATTTGTTTGATCGCAAACGCTGCCAGAAAGGTTATCACCTGAATATGTTCTTCATGTCGCTGCTCAAAGAAGAAAATCGAAAAGCATTTCTGGCAGATGAAGCTGCCTATCTGGATACCTTTCCCCTGACGGATGCCCAGAAAAAAGCTGTGCTGGACAGGGATTTTAACGGCATTCTCGAAGTGGGTGGCAATATCTATTATGCAGCCAAACTGGGTGCGACCCTTGGGCTGTCGTTTCAGTACATGGCTGGCGCCATGTCCGGCATGTCCCAGGACGAGTATCGTGACATGATGGTGGCTGGCGGCAGGCATATTGAAGGAAACCGCAGTAAATCGGAGAAAAAATAATGGCTAAAATTGTCGCAGGATTATGCACCTCTCATGTGCCGGCCATTGGCGTCGCTCACGATCAGGGCCTGACAGAGGAGCCCTACTGGAAACCTCTGTTTGAAGGATACGGACCGGCCCGGCAGTGGTTGGAAGAAGTTAATCCTGATGTGGTCATTCTGGTCTATAACGACCATGGTACCGTGTTTTCCCTGCAGTCCATTCCAACCTTTTCCATTGGTGTGGCCGATCAGTACAAGCCGGCTGATGAAGGCTGGGGACCAAGACCGGTGCCTGTTGTGGAAGGGGATGCCGAGTTGTCCTGGCATTTGGCTGAGTCCCTGATTCTGGATGAGTTTGATATGACCATCATGAATGAAATGGATGTCGATCATGGTCTGACTGTTCCTTTGTCGATAACCTGTGGTCATGTTGATAAATGGCCTTTCAAGGTCATACCACTGGCGGTGAACGTAGTGCTTTACCCGCCGCCCACGGGTAACCGTTGCTATAATCTGGGTAAGGCTATCCGCCGCGCCGTCGATGCTTATGATAAAGACCTCAAAGTTGTTATCATGGGTACCGGTGGCATGTCGCACCAGTTGCACGGACCTCGTGCCGGCCTGATCAATAAGGAATGGGATACCCGTTTCCTGGATGATCTTTCCGCCAACCCTGAGCGATTGAAAAATATTCCGCACATTGAATACGTCCGTGAAACCGGCGCGGAAGGCATTGAAATGGTGATGTGGTTGGTCATGCGCGGCGCACTGGATGATAAGGTGAAAGAAATTTACCGCCATTATCATGTGCCAGCCTCCAATACAGGCGCCGGCCTTATCATTCTGGAGAATGAATGAGCACTGCCTGTCCCGAATAGAATGACATCAAGGCAAAAATTCAGTAAGCGATAAGCAAGAGAGTTCTTATGAAAATTATCATGGTAGGCCAGGGAGCCTTCGGCAAGAAACATCTGGATGGTATAAAAAATATTGAAGGCATAGAGGTGGTCAGTCTTTGTGGCGGCAATCAGGAATCAACCCGAGCCGTTGCCGAAGAGTATGGCATTCCTCACTACAGTGCTGATCTGACGGCGTGTTTGCAGCAGCATGGTGTTGAAGCCGCGATCATTGCTTCGCCTACCCAGATCCATGCAGCCCAGGCAATTCAGTGTATGCAGGCCGGTAAACATGTCGAGATTGAGATCCCTATGGCGGATAAGATTGAGGATGCCCGTGAGATCGTCAGGGTGCAGAAGGAAACCGGTGTAGTAGCCATGGCGGGTCATACCCGTCGCTTTAACCCTTCACATCAGTGGATCCATAACAAGATCAAGGCCGGTGAGCTGAATGTGCAGCAGATGGATGTGCAGACATATTTTTTCCGACGCAGCAATCTCAATGCGCTCGGGCAGCCCCGCAGCTGGACAGACCATCTGCTGTGGCACCATGCCTGTCATACCGTGGACCTTTTTCAGTACCAGACCGGCCAGATCGTCTCTGAACAGTTTGCCCTGGAAGGGCCGCATCACCCGGAGCTGGGCATTGCCATGGACATGTCCATCGGTATGAAAGTGCCGGATGGAGCTATCTGTACCCTGTCATTGTCCTTTAACAATGATGGTCCGCTGGGAACCTTCTTCCGTTACATTTGTGATAACGGCACTTACATCGCCCGTTATGATGATCTGTTTAACGGCCGCGAAGAGCAGATTGATGTCAGCAAGGTGGATGTATCCATGAACGGTATCGAATTGCAGGATCGTGAGTTCTTTACCGCCATCAGGGAAGGGCGTGAGCCCAATGCCAGTGTGGCTCAAGCGCTGGATGCCATGGAAACCCTGGAGCGTCTGGAGCAGTGTCTGGAAGGCAATAAAAAATAATCAGCCTCAGGCTTCGCCCCAGACAGATCGCGCGGTATTGACCACCAGTTCAAGCTTGCGCCACTGTTCGTCATGACTCAGTTCATTGCCGTGGTGGGTCGATGAGAAACCGCACTGCGGACTGATGCACATATTATCCAGCGGCATGTAGCGGGCAGCTTCATCAATGCGCTTCTGCAAGTCGGCCATATCTTCCAGCTCAGCTATCTTGGATGACACAATTCCCAGTACCACACGTTTGTCATCAGGGACAAAACGTAGCGGTGCAAAATCACCCGAGCGTTCATCATCGTATTCCAGAAAGTAAGCGTCGACATTGATTTGCTTGAAGAGGATTTCCGCCACCGGTTCATAACCACCTTCAGCAAACCAGGTGCTGCGATAATTGCCACGACACAGGTGAATGGCTACAGACAAATCTTCCGGTCTGCCATCAATCACCGCATTGATCAGTTCAGCATAGGTGCGCGGTAACTCATCAGGATCTTCACCCCGCTCTTTGGCGGCTGCACGCATCTTCGGATCGCAGAGATAGGCCAGATTCGTGTCATCCAGTTGCAGATAACGCAGACCGGCCTGATACAAGTGCGCGATTTCTTCTCGGTAAACAGTAGCCAGATCAGCAAAAAATTCATCCATATCGGGATAGGAATCTATATCAATGGACTGTCTGCCGCCGCGAAAGTGCACCATAGTGGGCGAGGGGATGCATACCTTTGGCGTCTTGCTGGTGACGGATTTTAAATAGTTGAAATCTTCAACCTGAATATCCTTGATGTGCCTGAGTTTGCCAGTGACACTGCAGGAAGGGGGTTTGAAGCCATCTTCAGCAACGCGGGCATTCGGGTTGGCGTCAATACCGCCGCTGACCGTAACACCGCCTAGCTCCTTGAGAAAATCCAGGTGGAAATAGTCACGGCGGAATTCGCCGTCGGTGATGGATTGCATGCCAATGGATTCCAGTTTTTTCACCGTGTCGGCAATGGCTTCGTTTTCTGTTTCGCGCAATGCTTCAGCCGACAGCTTTCCCTGTTTCCAGAGCTCGCGCTGATGTTTCACGGTTTGGCTTCGTAAGAGACTGCCGACGTGGTCGGCACGGAAAGGGTATTTTTTCATGGAGATACTGTCCTTACATTAAAAATGCTTGAGTGATTCAACTGAGCAAGCGCAAATTATTTATCAGTCCTGTCTGCTTACTTGATTCTGTAGGCTCTGATGAGTACCGCAGCACGGCCAGGGCGTAATGAATTCAAGGTGCCGACATGAATGGATTTGTTCAGCCAAGCGTACTGTTCCGGTGCGGTAATCTGGATGAAGGAGAAGCGCGTTTCAGCATCCGGAATCGAAAGCACCTGATTGCGGACTGTGATGATGGCGCCGTCATCCGTCTGCATTTCATACAGGGCATCAAGCGTACGTACACCATCCTGTCTGACCTGCTGGCGGTCTGCTCCACCAGCCAGCACGGTACCGCGGAGATTCGGCCCTTCAAAGGTTCCGCCAGTGATGGGAACCATTGCGCGTGGTCCCAGTGGGCCGTTACCCAGGTCAATACTGGGCTCAATATCCACAATCGCTTCATAAACGAATTCGGTTTGAGGCATGTACAGCGGAATCTGTGAAGACATGGGCGTACTCACCTGACCTCTGGCGGCACTGGAAGCCAGCGCCAGGCCAGCTGCACTGGCCAGCAGTTCGCGACGCTTGAAGGCCATTTCCTTGTTGTTTAGATCAGACATGGAATTTCTCCTGCTTTGAATAAATGCTTACGTCACGAGAATAAACGGGGTTATTAATGTTGTCCATCGAACACAGTATTCAATCCCGTTACAGCATCGTGGCGGGGACTTGCGTTACAATGACGGACCTTGTTTTGCAGTCTGAAAACCAGCGTACCGGAAGCCAATAATAGGTAAAGATGAAGTCAGAAGATACAGGCAATTCAGTGGTTGCAGAGGCGCTGGCGGCAGCAGGGGATCGCGAGCAGGCAGAAGACATTTCTGTGCTGGAAAAAGCCTCGGATGCCGCCCAAAAAAAACTGAACCTGCAGCATACCAGCCTGCTTGAGCGCATGATTTTTGGTACGGCCCCAGAACTTGAGGAATTATGCTCAGGTGGAGAGGCCTATCGGGCTTCCCAACATGAAAAATCCACCCAGATACTGGAGCAATGCCTGCAGCTGCAAAGCCAGGGTCAGGCCATTGACGACAACAACAAACTCTCGCCAAGCTTGCGTGAAATGCTCGCTGCCACTGGAGCCTATGGTTATACCGTACCGGAAAAATACAAAGGCCTGGGGCTCAATTACAGTCAGCTGGCCGTGCTGGAAGAGGCGCTGGCAGCCAATGGCATGGGAGCACTTGCCGTTGAGCTTTCCGGGCAGTTAACCATCGGATCCAGTGCACTGCTGGGCTATGGAACATCTGAACAGCAGGCAGATTTTTTGCCTCAAATCGCCGGCGGAAGATTAATCGCTTTTGCCCTGACAGAGGTGGGGGTAGGCGTAAATGCGAAGCGGGTACAGGCCTGGGTCGAGCGTGATGAAGATGCTGGCTGTTGGCGACTGAATGCCGAAGACGTCTGCAACAAGTTGTACATTACCAGTGCCACTTATGGCGGACTGGCTGCTGTGGTTGCCAGAAAAGGCAGACAGGGCAGGGAGTTTGGCCTGTATATCGTTCAGCTGCCTGAGCAGGATATGGACGGGGATGTTGGCTTCAGCTGTTCCTCGTCCAATACCAGTGCCTTCGCGCAGAATATCAATTCACGGCTTAGTTTCAGAAATTTTCCGATTGCATTGGAGCAGGAAATCCAGGGAGACGGGGTTGAAGTGCTGTTTTATTGTCTGCGACTGGGTCGTTGCATGCTGGCAGCCATGAGTGCTGGCTTTCAGCGCATGATGGCGGCTGATGCCATTGCCTATGCCAACAAGCGTGAAGGGGTTGGTGGCCTGGTGATCAAGCATGAACTGCCCCGGCTCGGTATTGTCAGAATTCTCGGTGGAGCCCTGGTCGCACAGGCATTTGCTCATCTGGCTCTGGCTCAGGATGCTGCAGGTGTTGATCTGGCTGGGCTGCGTGATATCACGAAATCTGCCAGCGCACGACATGCATTGGAGTCACTGATTGCTTCGGAGCGACTGATCGGCGGACGCAGTTTGGATAATAGTTCCAGAATCAGTGAAGCCAGAACTACCCTGCATGCTTTTGGTATTGTTGAAGGGGAAGATGACCTGATCCGCCTGGGCATGGTGAAGGACGTTACCGCAGCATTTAGCCGAAAGCATTTGCAGGGTCTGCTAAGCGTACTGCAAACGATCAATCAGGATAGGCAGGGAGAGCTGCTGCCGGAAGCAGAACGTATTTACACACTGAATCTATCGAACTTCCTGAAATTTCCAGGGCGTGTGGGGCTGGCGGTATTAAAGCTTCTGCTGAATTCAGGTACCTGGAAACTGCTGGGCTGGTGTCTGTTCAATCTGCTGGGAGACTTGTGTCGCTTTATTGGTAGAATCGTTCCAACTGCATGGCTTCCACGCTACAAGGACTTGCCGGGTGAACTTGGTCATAATCTGCGTTTCAGTGAACGTGAATTAAGAAAGAGTCGTTGGCTTTATGTGCTCTTTAATGTAGTTTATCAGCTTGAATTGACCCGTGCGCAGGTGCCCATGCAGCGTTTGGGTAAACGCATAGAATTATTGATGAGCATGGCGGTGGTATCCTGTCATGCAGCGCGTCTTGATAATTCCATTCAGCATATAGCTCAAGCCCAGGCAGAGTTAATAAAACTGGAATTGGCAGGCCTGGGTTTTAGCGCTAACAGCAGGTCGCTCAGAAAGTTAAGGCGATCCATAGCGCTCGTGATAAGGGATATTCAGGCTAATTCCTGCTCCCTTGTTTCAGAGATTGAACCGCAAGCCGTTGCACACCCCTGGAATTAAAACGATAACAATAAACACGATAACAATAAGCAAGAAGGATAAAGCATGAATACCTACAACGATCCGAGAGAACTGCTGAGTCAGGCCCCGATGGGCGCCTTTCAGATTATGGCCGTTGCCATTTGTGTGTTTTTGAACGGTCTGGATGGATTTGACATTCAGTCAATCAGTTTTGCTGCCCCTGGCATCACCGCTGACTGGGGAATCAATCGCGCTGAACTGGGTGTGGTCTTGTCCATGGAGCTGTTTGGCATGGCCGTCGGTTCCGTCCTGTTTGGTGGTATGGCAGATAAATCAGGACGCCGTCCAACCATTCTCTTATGTCTGACGCTGATGGCCGTGGGAATGTATGCGGCATCTCTGGTTGCATCCATCAGCCAGTTACTGGTGGCGCGTTTTGTCACCGGGCTGGGTATTGGCGGCATGCTGGCAACCACCAACCCCATGGCAGCCGAGTTCTCCAATCAGAAAAACCGTTCTCTGGCCGTGATCTTTATGGCTACTGGCTATCCGCTGGGGGCCATCATTGGCGGCTCTGTTTCGACTGTGTTGCTGCAGACCTCAGACTGGCGGGCTATCTTCGAATTTGGCGCCGCTATTACCGCGGTGTTTTTAGTTGTTGTCTGGTTTTTACTGCCTGAATCGATTGAATACCTGTCCAGCAAGCAGCCTGAAAATGCCCTGGATAAAATTAATCGCATCCTGAAAAAAATGGGGCATGCTGCGGTGAATCAGCTGCCTGCCAAAATCGAGGAAACCCAGAAGGCCATTTCTTACCAGGTGCTTTTTAATGACAAATTCCGCGCTCTGACCCTGCTGCTGGTGATTGGTTATTTCATGCACATCATGACCTTTTACTACATCCTCAAATGGATTCCGACCATCGTGGTTGATATGGGGTATGAACCCGCACTGGCAGGTACTGTGCTGGTCTGGGCCAATGTAGGTGGCGCTATCGGTGCACTGTTGCTGGGTATTACCACGACCAAGTACAACCTGCGTAAGATGATGATAGGTGTCTTGATTGTGGCTTTTGCGATGGTTTCGATTTTCGGCTTTGAGCGTGAAACCATTGGGGATCTGTCGATGATAGCGGCAGTAACCGGCTTCTTCACTAACGGTGGCGTGGTTGGTTTCTATGCCCTGATTGCCAATGCCTTCCCGGCCGATATCCGTGGTAGCGGCACAGGGGTGGTCATTGGTGTAGGTCGAGGTGGTGCAGCTCTGGGGCCGGTGATAGCCGGCCTGCTGTTTGTTGCGGGTTTCAACCTGCTGGCCGTATCCATTGTTATGGGTGCTGGTGCCGCAGTAGCCGCTGTGGCGATTTACTTTCTGCGTCCAGCCGCAGAGAAACATAATGTTTCAGCCAATATTTAATTCTTTAAAAAGTTAAGCAGAAAAAGAGGTAATTATGAAATTCGAACGTATCAATCCAATGACTGGAGAAGTTGCCAGCAGCTCTGAAGCAATGCAGGTCAGTGATATTTCGGCGATCTGCGAGAAAGCGCAGGCAGGATTTGGCCAGTGGTCGCAGCAGGGCCCAAATGCACGCAGAGCAGTATTGCTGGCTGCGGCGTCAGCCCTGGAAAGCAAAAAAGATGATTTTGTTGAAGCCATGATGAATGAAATCGGCGCAACAGCCGGTTGGGCAATGTTTAATCTGATGCTGGCCACGTCCATGTTGCGTGAAGCCGCATCTATCACGACCCAGATCAGTGGTGAAGTGATTCCTTCTGACAAGCCAGGCTGTCTGGCGATGGCGATCAGGGAGCCGGTTGGTGTCATCCTCAGTATTGCGCCCTGGAATGCGCCGATTATTCTGGGCGTGCGTTCGGTAGCCACTGCGCTGGCCTGCGGCAACTCGGTAATTTTCAAGGCTTCGGAGTCCTGCCCGCGTACACATTCGCTGATTGTGGAAGCGCTGGCCGAGGCCGGTTTCCCTGAAGGTGTCGTGAATGTGGTGACCAATGCACCCGAAGATGCTCCAGAGGTGGTCGGCGCACTGATTGATCATCCTGCTGTGAAACGCATCAATTTCACCGGTTCAACAGCCGTCGGTAAGGTTATCGCCCAGCGTGCTGCACAGCACCTGAAACCCTGTCTGCTGGAGCTTGGTGGTAAGGCGCCTCAGATTGTATTGGAGGATGCCGATCTCGATGAGGCCGTTAAAGCCGCCGCTTTTGGTGCCTACATGAACCAGGGGCAGATCTGTATGTCGACCGAGCGCTTGATTGTGGTGGATGCCATAGCAGATGAATTTGCCCAAAAAATGACCGAGAAAGTGAAATCCATGCCAACCGGTGATCCGCGTGAAGGCAATACCCCGCTGGGCGCTGTGGTTGATATGAAAACGGTGGAGAAGGTTAACACCCTGATTGATGATGCCGTCAGCAAAGGAGCCGCCATACTCAGCGGCGGCAAGGCTGATTCCGTGCTGATGAATGCCACGCTGATTGATAATGTGCAGGCTGACATGAACCTCTATCGTGATGAAAGTTTTGGTCCGATTGTGGCCATGATCCGTGCCAAAGATGAAGCGGATGCCATCCGTATTGCCAATGACAGTGAATACGGACTGAGTTCTGCAGTCTTTACCAAGGATATCGCCAGAGGCCTGAAGGTGGCACGCCAGATTCATTCGGGTATTTGCCATGTGAACGGGCCTACGGTTCATGATGAAGCACAGATGCCTTTTGGTGGTGTTGGTGCCTCAGGCTATGGCAAGTTTGGTGGCAAGGCGGGCATCGACAGCTTCACTGAATTACGCTGGATCACCGTTGAAACCGAGCCGGGTCATTACCCGATTTAAGGCTAGTACAGTCAGTAACATGCAGTAATAGGAAAGCAGTAGATGACAAGTGAGCGATCTGAAGAAGAAACCGTCAGTTATAGCGTTGTTGACGGTATTGCCTGGGTCAAATTTAATCGGCCAGAAAAACGCAATTGCATGAACCCCAAGCTAAACCGGCAAATGATGCGGGTGCTGGATACCCTGGAATATGATGATTCCGTCGGGGTGCTGGTGCTCAGCGGAGAAGGTTCGGCCTGGTCTGCCGGCATGGACCTGAAAGAATACTTCCGTGAAAACGAGGCCAAGGGCCTGGGTGCCACGCGCAGGGCGCAAAGTGAAGCCTATGGCTGGTGGCGACGTCTGCGCTGGTATCAGAAGCCGACCATTGCCATGGTCAATGGCTGGTGTTTCGGTGGTGGTTACGGCCCTTTGCACGCCTGTGATTTGGCCTTTGCGGCCGAAGAAGCCCAGTTTGGGTTGAGTGAAATTAACTGGGGCATTTTGCCGGGAGGAGGCGCAACCAAGGTGGCAACCAACCTGCTGAATATGCGCAATGCCATGTATCACGCCCTGATGGGTGAAAATATTGATGGCAGGACAGCAGCTGAATGGGGGCTGGTAAATGAGGCAGTGCCTCTGGATAAACTGCAGGAACGCGTTGCCGAAGTGGCCAATGTACTCTTGCAGAAAAACCCGGTTGCCCTGAAGGCAACCAAGGATGCCATTCGCCGGGTGATGGAAATGACCTACGATAACGCAGAGGATTATCTGATCCGTGCTCAGGAAGCGGCAAACTCCTACGATAATGAAGGTCGCAAGGAAGGCATCAAACAGTTTATCGATGACAAGACCTATAAACCGGGACTTGGTGCTTACGATAAATCCAAGCAAAAAGACTAGGTCGGTGCATGGATTACGTCCGATTTCATGCCAGCCTGCATGCTGACAGAATAGCAGTCACCGATATTGCCTTTGAGACGCAGTGGAGCTACCAGCAATTGGACGCTGATATTGCTGCTTGCGTGTCTCTCTTGCAGCAACAGGGGATCAGCGAAGGTGACCGTGTTGCCTGCCTGGCCACCAACCGAGCCGAGTTTGTCATTTTGCATTTTGCCTGTGTCCGGCTTGGCGCCATATTTGTCCCGCTTAACTGGCGCCTATCCGCTACTGAACTGGCCGCGATCATCGAAGACTGTGAGCCTTCTGTCATCTACGGTGACGAACTCGCCGCCAAGCTTGGCATGAATGCCCAGGATATCGCATTGTTGCTGAAGCAGGCTCGTGCTCTTGAATCCTCTCATCTGCAGGCCTATTCCATCGACCTGCCTTCCTTGATGCTCTATACCTCCGGCACGACCGGTCTGCCCAAAGGCGTACTGATGAGTGAGCGCAACCTGACTGAAACGGGCTTTAATTTCTGCCTCTTGGGCGAAGTGGAAGACAGCAGTCGTTTTCTTTGCGAATCGCCCATGTTTCATATTATCGGCATGGTGACCACCATTCGTCCGCCCTTCATCATGGGCGCACAGGTCGTCATTTCGGATCGCTTTATACCGGAACGTACTCTGCAACGGCTGGCAGACCCGGTGCTGAAGCTGACGCATTATTTTTGTGTGCCGCAGATGGCTGCAGCCCTGCGCGAAGTTGAAGGATTTGATCCAAGCAAACTGAGTGGACTCAAAGCGATCTTTACCGGCGGTGCACCGCACCCGGAAGCCCAGATTCGCGAATGGCTCAATGACGGCGTTCCGATTGTAGACGGTTTTGGCATGAGTGAAGGGGGAACGATTTTCGGTATGCCGCTCGATCGTGAACTCATCGATGCCAAGGCAGGCAGTGTCGGTATTCCCACACCACGCCTGCGCAGTCGTATTGCCGATGACAGTGACCAGGTGCTGTCGGATGGTGAAGCCGGTGAATTACAGCTCAAGGGTGATAATGTCAGTGTCGGCTATTGGCGACGCGAAGAGGCGTTTAAAGAATCCTTCAGTGCTGATGGCTGGTTTAAAACAGGAGATATCCTGCGACGTGATGAAGACGGTTATTTCTGGGTAGTGGACCGCAAGAAGGATATGTTTATTTCAGGTGGTGAGAATGTCTACCCGGTCGAAGTAGAGGCGCAGCTGGTGAAATATCCCGGCTTGAAAGATCTTGCGGTGGTTGGCGTGCCCGACGAAAAATGGGGAGAAGTTGGCTGCCTGTACTATGTGCCCGAAGAGCAGGGTCATGAATTGGATCTGGCAGCACTGGATGCCTTTCTTACCGGTAAACTGGCACGCTATAAAATTCCCAAAAAAGCAGTGGCTGTTGAGTCCCTGCCACGCAACGGTGTTGGCAAACTGATGCGGCATGAACTCAGGAAGTTGCTCTAGACTGGGGATATAGAGCATTGAAACTGATACCAAAAAGGAGGCACGTGCCTCCTTTTTTAGGTGCTAAAGATTTGCAGCTTAATCGAACAGAGCCCGGAAAGCTTCGCCACTCATGACTGCGCCGTGACCACCGGCATACATGGTCGGCTCAATGCCTGCCGCTTCAATGGAAGCGCCAACCAGTTCCGCGCCAGCATCGAGCTCCGTCATGTTCGGGTTGGGGCTGAAGGTGTCACTGGTGAAGAGGATGCCGGGTTCTTCGACATAGATCATTACCATGTCTTGCGCATGTCCGTCGCTGTTCAGAGGGTAAACGCTCACTGGGATACTGTCATCGGCAAGTGTGAAAGACGCATTTGCCGGCATGCCGATGATTTGCAGCGAAGCCGGGTCCAGCGCAGCACTACCCAAACCCAAAGTATTGGGACGGGACAGGATGTCGCGGTAAAAATCCACGGCTGCTTCATGGGCCACAACACTGGCGCCGGCATCAACATAGGTCCGGATGCCCGCTGAGTGGTCAGTATGGTGATGTGTTACAAAAACATGTGTAATGGGCTTGTCAGGCATGTTGTTTTCTATCCAGTCAATGACTGCCTGGCTGCGGCGATAATGCAAGGGGGCCTCGATGATCACCAGCCCATTTTCCTGCTCAACAAGCAGCGAATTATGTGAGGAGCCGCCGATAAAAAAGACACCTGGCGCAAGTTCTTGGGCAGCAACTTCGGTGCTGAAGCCGGCACGAGGGAAACCTGCAGAGGCCATGTTCAGGTAAACTTCAGCGCTGTTGGCGCCGAATTCATGCAGGGCCTGATCAAAATCGCCCTGCAAGTCCAGGGGGATTTCATAGGCTGCCATTTGCAGGGGTGAATTCAGGTTCAATGAACGACGTGTCTCTTCATGCAGCACGATTCCGTCTTCAGTAAGAATGACTGAAGCAGGGAAAAGCATGCCGCTGTTGCTGACTTTCCATTCGGCATATGTCGCTTCCAGGGTCAGGTCGCCACGCAGATAATCATATTCCGGCACAGTCGCCATACGGATCATGCCATCCTCGGCCACGTAAAGTGAAATCGTACCCACGCTTGTAGGTACCGCAAGTACCTCATAGTTCATGTTGTCCATCATCATACTGCTTTCCTGTACGGCAGCAGGGTTGGACAGAGCAAGGGACAGAACTGCCTGCGGTTGCAGCAGGTAGAGCTCTTTGAGAATGGCAGCACGCCGGTCCGAACTCATACTGCTAGGAGCCGGGTTGAACTGGGAATCCCTGCCACTGATCATACCGAGACTGCCGTTGATAACCAGGCTAGAAGCATGCACCCCGGCTGCCCGGTCGCGACTGATATCAATGCGGACATGTACGTTGGTATCCCCCATGTTTTCAGCGTTGATAGTCCAGTCAAAGGTCTCGGCACGAGGATCGACACCACCGGGGACCGGGCTTTCATCCAGTTCATAGCGTTTGCCGGATCCAGCTGTCGTAAAGGCATTCATCCCGAGCAGGAGTTGTTCACCACCAATGGCTGCAACTGCCTTGTCCAGTGTGCCAGGCATCTGGACGTCCACGTTCTGGGCAGGTGGTGCGCTTTCTTCTGGCTGAGAACAAGCTGAGATCAGAATGAGAGTTGCTATCACACTTGCCGTTTTCTTAATGTTCATAGCGTTATCCTTCTTGGTTTCTGTAGGTTTTGATTTTCTCGAATACGGCCAAAAACTGCTGACAGATGGCTTAATGGAAAACTAGCATACGCTGATGTATTGGGCTTATCCAGCGCCGGGCAGTGATTGTCGCTACAAGTCAGGCCTTGTGGTTGTCTACCAGAACTTTAACATCAAGGTAGCAGATATCGGGAGTGGCTCCATAAATACCGGCAATCATGGCAATGTTGTCAGGGGTGAAAAATGCTTTTGCCGAGTCTGCTGATTCCCAGACGTAAAAGTTTATGGCCTGTTTTCTTTCCACACTGCAGCTGAAGGCCTTGCTGCGCAAACCCGGCATGCCTTCGAATTTACTGCGGGCGCCTTCTGCAATACTGGTGATTTTTTCTTCATTGAACGTGTCATCGTACTGAAAGGTAAGCAGGGTTGAAATCATATGATTCTCCAGAGTTGAACAGGTACTTTACCAAGTATCGACTGTAATTTAGCCAATTGGAACCGCATAAACAAAGTGTTTTGTACTCCTGATGAATACGCTGTACAGCACAGCAGGCTTAAGCTCAGTGATGCAGTAGTCACACAGGTGCTAGGGCCATATACTTCACCCTTATGAAAGATGCCAGCTCACATCGCATTGTCATGTTTGCCGATATTTCCGGCAGCTCGCGCTTGTACAAGCAACGAGGTAATACGGTTGCACAAGGTCTGATCACGGCCATTTTCACTAGCATGCGTGGCATTATCGACAGTTACCACGGTAGTATTATTAAAACGATTGGCGATGAAATCATGGCCACTTTGGTAGGTGTTTGGGTCCCCTCTGATTCTGAAATGGATGAGAATGAATTGCTTGGATTCGTTTTTTCCCAGATGGCACTTATGTTCATGTAGAAGTTGATCGAAATGATCAAACTGAAACATCTGGCATGGAATGGGGAACCTGGGAAAGAAATCGTGAAACAGGCCAGATGACGGTTACCCAGACTTTTGATGAAAATGGGGACACCGGCTTGACTGATTTTGTTGCATCTGGCCCGGCTAGTTTATCCCTTGAGATAGGCACTGACTCGCTTGTTGCAAGTTTCGATGAAGACAAGAATGGTGAAGTAGATGGCACGATGTAATTTGATCGTATTAATTTGAGAGCAAACACGGATGATCCCATTGTCGGTTTATGGACTCCGGCTGAATCAGAAATGGATGAGAATGATCTGTTGTTATTAGCATTCCTTGATGATGGCACTTATATCCATATGGAAGTTGATGCTGATGGCATTGAAGAGGAAGGTATGGAATGGGGTACTTATGTGCGTGATGCCGATACTGGTCTTATGACTGTTACACAGGAATTTGATAGTAATGCGGATACTGGCTTAACTGACTTTACAGCACAGGGGCCTGCCATTTTATATATCGACTTTGATGGAAACACTCTCGTTGCCAGCATAGATGAAAATAGTGATGGAGAAATTGATAGCACTATAACTTTTGTGAGAGCTTTGGCAATATAGTTAATACTGTCTTAAGGCGGTAATGAAAAAAGCGGCTGTATCATCAGCCGCTTTTTTATTCATAATTTTTACAATTATTTGTCATTGTGTCTTAACGGGCAGAAGCGGACGGTAAAGCCCATCTAAATGGGCTGTCAGTATCCCGGCCCAAAGAATGATATAGAGGGCTTGTTATGTGTTGTCATTCTTAAACCAAAATTCGATTTCATCGGTTTCCATTTCAAATTCAGCAGAATGTTCTACATTAGCTGGAACATGATACCAATCTCCTACTCCAAATCGTTGCGACTCCCCGTTAATAATTAGAATTAATTCACCGCGTGTAATTACACCATAATTATCGGTATCGTGTTTGTGAAGAGGTATTGATGTGCCCTTTGGATAAGAGGCAAATAAAACATCACTCTCGTTTGCTTCAAGTTTATAAGCGTCAAATTTTCCATCATAAAGTGGAAGATTTTTTATCTTATTTGGGTATTTTCCTGCCATTCAATGCTCCATGAACACATGAAATTTTAGTAGCAAGCATGCTCATATGTAATTATCAAACTACCAACTTTTTTTCGGTAATAAAAGGTCTGCTTTTGGCCGAAAGCTGCCATAAGCTTCAAAGCTTTCAACGAGCATTATCCGACACGTTTTTTTGCCTAAAAGGGCATTATAGGACCAATACGCGCGCGCGAGGGGGGGCTTTAATCCGAAGTTTTTGAAATGCTTACCCAGTGATTACCCAGGCATAAAAAAAGGATCTAAATCGCTGCAAAGCCTTATATTATGGTAGCTACGGGTTAGCCTGAATAATTAACTTATATTATTGTTTTAAAACAATATTTTTATTATTAAATTTATTTATACCGCAATTTATACCGTAATATAATTTTATTACACTTCCCTTCAAAGTTCGTATCTTATTCTCACCCATAGCCTTATCAGAGTAGATATGCCTAAGATAATATAAAGAGGCTAAAGGCTAAAATCGATAAATAATAAATAAATTATTAATCTAGTTGCGAACTTTTAACGTACATTGGATGAATGCTTTAGTATTTTAGGTAAAAAAATGACAGCGTCAAAGCACGAATGAAAAAGCTATCCATATCAGTGGGGATATCCCTACTAGTAATATCTATTATATCCTGCCTGTTGATTTTTGCTGGCTTTTTGAAAATTGATAACTTTGAAATACTGGGACATTCAGGTATTAGAAGCATTGCTGCGATTGCGGTAATGGGTTGTTTACTTGCCGCCGTAGGCTATCACGATTGATTTAGGAGAGTTAGATGTTTAAAAAATCAGATATTTTTATTTTAGTAGCTGTAACTATTTCATTTTTTGTGTCGGCTTATCTATGGTTTTCTGGTCAGTATGAAGAAGGATTATTCACTGCAGTATGGGTGCCATCAATATTATGTTTCGGTATCTACTTCAAACTAATGTCAATATCCGGGAGTAAAAAATGAGTAATCAAACTATTTTTTATGTTGCGGTAGTAGTATTTACCCTCATGGCTGTAGGACTTTACTTGACTGTTAAAGAATTTAAAAAATTTGATGATGATTAAAACACTTCTATATCAGAGTCTCACTTTAGATGCCGGTATGAATATTATAAAGATATAGCTATATATAATGAACAAGCAGATAAAAGGTTACTCTGATAAAAATGGCATTAGCATTAACTAATATTCTAGTACGCTATTGATGAAATATATTATTATTATCGCAGTAATATTTCTTTATATAACAAATCCTACACAAGAAGATTTTAAAAGATTTGCGCAAGAATATACCAGAAGCAATACCAACTCAGGTGAACCAATTTTAGATAGCTTTGCCGGAGCTTTTGTTGCTGAAATAGCCACTGAAAATACATATAGGAAAGATTATTATATATTTTCTGTATACACTGTGGACTTAAGTCTTATCGCATTATTTTCTACAAACATGCCAAATGATATAAAAATATTTGGCATAGCCGGTAACTTTTTTCCAATTTCTAGGATTTAATATTTTAGTCATATAAATACTTATTTTATCTAGTTAAAAAGCTAACCCCGTTTATTTATATTCAATATATTTTAAAATCAGCTTATTTTTAAACCAAAGTTTCCAATTTACTAAGTCGTCTATTGTTAGTATTCTTCAAAAGACTGAAGATAGCAAAAATTGAACTGACACTACTAGATGGTATCGAGTTTTTGTTATTAATCAGTATTGTGAAAGTATAGGTTCTAATGCCATAAATATTACTGCGGAATAAGAGTTTTTATTTGGTTATTCATGAGACACTTAATTGAAAACACTCGAAGAAGAAATTGCAGATATTGAGAGGAAAATACTTTCTCTATTTAAAGAATCTCCAGTTATGCGGGATGAGATTAACACTTTTGAGCGCGA
>Ga0181589_10000169_pt1 | contig 41783 bp, 37 predicted proteins | sample 071ome_25_FD_132444 | JGI IMG/M metagenome (GOLD analysis project Ga0181589, IMG submission 132444) | Coastal salt marsh microbial communities from the Groves Creek Marsh, Skidaway Island, Georgia - 071410BT metaG (megahit assembly) | ecosystem: Environmental > Aquatic > Marine > Intertidal...
ATAACCATCAGAACGATCTCAGACCTCGCAGGGTCGAGAATGACCCTTGGACTCTATTGTCTCGAGTGCAAACGGTGGGGAGAGATTATTCCCCAAGAATGGTTGGATGCAGGGAAACCTGACGTTAACTACGTCGAACAGAAGTTCAAATGCGGTCAGTGCGGTGGTCGAGCAGACAAACAGGTGCGTCCACCATTGTCTGGGTTGTCAACCGAGACTGCGTATCGAGGGGTTTAAAAGTCTTCCTTCAACTTCTCGATTACCGCTGCACGAAAAGACGGTCGCACCCGATCAACATCAAGTTCGGATAGTTCCTCTGGTTCAGAGGTCTCGATAGAGCATGAGGAGGGGATCAGGTTGTCTGCCCTTCCTCCTTTTAGTTATTTAATCCCCGCCGGCTACTGCCTTGCGTTCAACTGCGCCTGACGGCGGCGGATTTTCTCCGGCCAGGTGCTTTTGATATAGGCCAGCACCGCCCAAATCTGATGATCGCTCATCACCTCGGCAAAGCCCGGCATATTGCTTTTAAAGCCGACCGGCGCCATCGCCGCGCCGCCCTTCTTGGTATAGTCGAACAGCAGCTTGTCCGCATGGTGCCAGGTATGCCCAGACGCGTCATGGGGCGGGGCCGGCAGGCCGCCGTCGGGCAGGGGCCGGCGCCAGTCTTTTTGACCTTCAAGGTTCTTGCCGTGGCACGACGCGCAATGCTCGGCGTAGAGCGTCTTTCCCTCCGCCACCAGCACTGGATTGGCCGCATCCGCCGTCGTTGCCGATGCCGCCCCGCCGCCGGGACCGATGCCGCCAGAGCCAAAGCCGCCGGCGAGATAAAACGCGCCGACACCCAAAGCCAGAACGACGGCCAAAATGATCGATACAGTGCCAGTTTTCATGGGTTTATAACGTGTCGCTTTGGAGATTAATCGAAAGATTGAGCGGCCAGATTGGAGCTTCCAGGGGGGGGAAAGTCAATCGGGATACCGTGAAGTACAAATTTTGGTGAGGCGCGGTTGCAGCCCGTTTTCCGCCAGCTATACTCGCCGCCGAAATTCACTATGGGATAAGGTCCATGGCCAAATACGATTACGACATGATCACCATCGGCGCCGGGTCCGGCGGGGTTCGCGCTTCTCGGCTTGCCGGCGGCTACGGCGCCCGCTCCGCCGTTATCGAGGAAGACCGGGTTGGTGGCACGTGCGTGCTGCGGGGTTGTATCCCGAAGAAACTGCTGATCTATGGGGCTCACTACGCCGATCACTTCGAGGATGCGAAGAATTACGGTTGGACCGTGAACGCCGAACATGACTGGCGGACGTTGGTAGACAACAAAAACACCGAACTCGACCGCTTGAACGGGATATATCTCAATATTCTCAAGAACAACAATGTCGATCTGCACGAGGGCCGGGGCGTTCTGGTGGATGAACATACCGTGGAGGTCAACGGCAAACGGATTACGTCAGAAAACATCCTGATCGCTGTCGGCGGCTGGCCGTCCATGCCGGATATTCCGGGGATCGAACATGTGATCTCGTCGAATGAGGCGCTGGAATTACGGCAATTACCAAAACGCATGGTAATCGTCGGCGCCGGCTATATTGCCGTGGAATTCGCCGGCATTTTTGCCGGTCTCGGCGTCGAAGTGACTGAAATCCTGCGCGCTGATCTGGTCTTACGCGGCTTTGACGAGGATGTCCGGGTCTGCCTCCAAGAGGAGATGACCAAGCACCACATAAATCTTCGCAACGAAACGGTGGTGGATAATATCGAGAAAGTCGGAGACGTCTATCGCTTAACCGTGAATAAGACCGAAACCATTGAGACCGATTTGGTCATGTACGCCACCGGCCGAAAGGCCAACACGGCGGGCCTGGGCTTGGAAGAGGCCGGGGTGAAGCTCAAGGACAACGGCTCTATCATTGTCGATGAATGGAACCGGACGTCGGCGCCCAACATCTACGCCGTCGGCGACGTTACGGATAGGGTGCAACTGACACCGGTCGCCATCCAGGAAGGGGCGGCGGTGTCGGAAACGCTGTTCAACAACAATCCCATTACCGTGGATTACGGCGATGTGCCAACGGCCGTTTTCTCTACGCCGCCTATTGGGACCGTGGGCCTCACCGAGGAACAGGCGCGGGAGAAATACGGCGACGTGGATGTCTATGATTCCCGCTTCAAGCCGCTGGTGCATACGCTGTCCGGCCGGGATGAACGCACCTACATGAAGATGATCGTCGATCCCAACTCCGATAGGGTCGTGGGCGCACATATGCTGGGTCAGGATGCGCCGGAAATCATTCAGGGCATCGGCATCGCCATGAAGGCGGGCGCGACCAAGGCGCATTTCGACGGCACCACGGGTATTCATCCCTCGGCGGCGGAAGAGTTTGTCACCATGCGGACGAAGCGGCCTGATCCGGAATGACGCAGGAGGGAGATCGGAGGAAGGTGGTCCGTTAGGGCCGGACGGGGGGATTCTCAAAACACGAAGGACACAAAGGACACGAAGCCTCTCAGATAGAGAGCTTTCTTCGTGAACTTCGTGCACTTTGTGGTTTATCAATTTCTCCGCCCCCAACCCGCGTTGTCCGGGTTACCCCGGACTCCGCAGCCTCCCCCGTGAAGGGGGAGGGGATGACGACATAGTGACTGCCCACCGTGTTTCAGGGCATTTTTCCTGGAAAATGAGCCCATATCGGCGTATAGAACCGCCAAAGAATACCTGGGACTTACAAAAGAGACAGAACCATGGCGGAAAAATGGACGCCCGATAGTTGGCGGGCGAAGCCTATTTTGCAGGTGCCGGACTATCCGGACCAAGACAAGCTCAAAGCGGTTGAGAGGGAGCTGAGCGGCTACCCGCCCCTCGTTTTCGCTGGCGAGGCGCGACGCCTCAAGGCCGGGCTGGCCAAGGTCGCTCGGGGCGAAGCCTTCCTGCTGCAGGGCGGCGATTGCGCCGAAAGCTTTGCTGAATTCCATCCCGACAATATCCGGGACACGTTCCGCGTTCTCTTGCAAATGGCGATTGTCCTGACCTTCGGTGCGGCCTGCCCGATCGTCAAGGTGGGCCGCTTGGCCGGCCAGTTCGCCAAACCTCGCTCCGCCCCGACGGAAACTGTCGATGGCGTCGAGCTGCCGAGCTATCGCGGCGATATCATCAATGCCATTGAATTCGACGAGGTGAGCCGTGAGCCCGATCCGGCCCGGATGCTGCGCGCCTACAATCAGGCGGCGGCGACGTTAAATTTGTTGCGCGCTTTCGCCCAGGGCGGTTTTGCCGATCTGCACCGGGTGCATCAGTGGAACATGGGTTTTGTCGCCGACAGTCCCTTGGGCGAACGCTATCAGGATTTGGCCGACCGGCTGGACGAGGCGCTGGAATTCATGGCGGCCTGCGGGCTGACCTCCGACACGGCGCCGCAGATTGCCGAGACGGATTTCTTCACCTCGCACGAGGCCTTGCTGCTGCCCTATGAACAGTCCATGACCCGTGTCGACTCGCTCACCGGTGATTGGTACGACACGTCCGCGCACATGCTGTGGGCAGGGGATCGCACCCGGCACCTGGAGAACGCGCATCTTGAATTCCTGCGCGGCATCGCCAATCCGGTGGCGTCCAAAGTCGGCCCCACGACCGAAGCCGACAATTTGATCAAGCTGATCGATATCCTGAACCCGGAGAATGAACCCGGCCGGCTGACTCTTATTTCCCGCATGGGCGCGGGCAATGTGGAGAATCACCTGCCGGAACTGATCCGCCGGGTGAAGGCCGAGGGCCGGGAAGTTGTTTGGTCCTGTGATCCGATGCACGGCAACACGGTGAAAAGCGGTAACGGCTACAAGACCCGGCCGTTTGACCAAATCCTGCAGGAAGTGCGGGAGTTCTTCGAAATTCACCGGGCCGAGGGCACCCATCCCGGCGGCGTGCATTTCGAGCTCACGGGCCAGGATGTTACGGAATGTGTCGGTGGCGCGCAGGCCATCACCGAGGCCGATCTTTCTAACCGCTATCACACCCATTGCGATCCGCGGCTCAACGCCAAGCAGGCGCTGGAACTGTCCTTCGTGCTGGCCGACAGCCTGAAGGAAGAACGCGCCGGGCGGAAACCGCATATCAACGGGAACAAGCGAGCGGTGGGGATTTAGTCCGTCATCCACGGGCTATTTTTTCCCGCCTCTTTCTTGCGTCATGCCCGAATTGGGACCAATGTTAATTGGGATCAAGTCTCGGGTATACACGCAACCTAAGTTCATGGCCCCCCGAGACTTGGCTGTCGCCAACTCGGGGGTGACGCAGTAGGAGAGGGCGGGGGGGGGGACAGGCAACTCAAATCTTGCCGCCGCACCCGCAACTCTTTAAACCCTGCCCAGAAATTCATTCCATTCGACGGTGACAGACGTGTCCGATACCACCACCGACAATCCAGAGACGGCGGAAGATAAAACCGGTTCCGACTTTATCCGCGATATCATCCGTGATGATCTGGCGTCTGGAAAGCACGCCGGCGTGGTCACCCGCTTTCCGCCGGAACCAAACGGTTACCTTCATATCGGTCATGCCAAATCCATCTGCCTGAACTTCGGCGCGGCGGCGGAGACCGGCGGGCGCTGCCACTTGCGCTTCGACGACACCAATCCCGCGAAGGAAGAGCAGGAATATATCGAAGCCATTCAGGCTGACGTGCGCTGGCTTGGTTTCGATTGGGGTGATCATCTCCACTATGCCTCCGACTATTTTGATCAGCTTTACGCCTGGGCGGAACACCTGATTGAGACCGGCAAGGCCTATGTAGATGAACAGTCGGCGGATGAAATCCGGGAAAGCCGGGGCACGCTGACCGAACCCGGGACCAACAGCCCTTACCGGGACCGGCCGGCGGACGAAAGCCTGGACCTGTTTCGCCGGATGAAGGCCGGCGAGTTCGAGGACGGGGCCAAGGTGCTGCGCGCCAAGATTGATATGTCGGCGGGCAACATCAATCTTCGCGATCCGGTGATTTACCGCATCGTGCACGCGAGCCACCCCCGGACCGGGGAGGCCTGGTGCGTTTACCCGATGTATGATTTGGCCCATGGCCAGTCGGACGCGATCGAGGAGATCACCCATTCCCTCTGCACCCTGGAGTTCGAGGATCACCGGCCCTTATACGAGTGGTTTATCGAAAACCTGCCGGTTCCGAGCCGTCCCCGCCAGATCGAATTCGCCCGGCTGAACATCACCCACACGGTGCTGTCCAAACGCCGGCTGATGCAGTTGGTGGCGGAAGATCATGTGGCGGGTTGGGATGACCCGCGCATGCCCACGCTCTCCGGGTTACGGCGGCGCGGCTATCCCCCGGAAGCCATCGTTGATTTCTGCAAGCGCATTGGCATCAACAAATCTTATTCCGTGGTGGAAATGGCGTTGCTGGACGCCTGTGTCCGGGAATATCTGAACAAACACGCTCTACGCCGGATGGCAGTCCTGAAGCCCTTGAAAGTGGTTATCGAGAATTATCCTGAGGGCGAGACGGAGATGCTGGACGCGGTGAACAACCCGGAAGACGAGGGCGCGGGGACCCGCCAGGTCCCGTTCTCCAAGGAGTTCTATATCGAGCAGGACGACTTCATGGAGGATCCGCCGAAGAAGTTCTTCCGCTTGGGCCCCGGCCGGGAAGTGCGGCTCCGCTATGCGTATTTTGTCACCTGCACCGACGTGATCAAAGATGATGCCGGCAACGTGACCGGGCTCCGCTGCACCTATGATCCGGCAACCCGTGGCGGCAACGCGCCGGACGGGCGCAAGGTCAAAGGCACCCTGCATTGGGTGTCCGCCGCGCACGCGGTGGAGGCGGAGGTGCGGCTTTATGATCATCTGTTTACAGCGGAAGAGCCGGGCAAGGGCGGCGATTTCCTGGACGACATCAATCCGGAGTCTTTAGAGGTGCTCTCCGGCTGCAAGCTGGAACCGACGCTGGCAGAAGATCACGGCACGGTGCAGTTCGAACGGCTGGGCTATTTCTGCGCGGACAAAGATGGTTCTTCCGATGCGCCGGTGTTTAACCGGACCATGACGCTCCGCGACACTTGGGCGAAAGTTCAGAAGAAGGGGTGATCCCCCTCTCTTTTTTTATTGCGTCATGCCCGAGTTGGGACCAATGCACATTGGGACCAAGTCTCGGGTATCTGAAGCAATTTTCGGGGGACCATTGGGCCTATATCCATGGATACCCGACAGCCGCCCGATGATCTCGGGCGGGTCGGGCACGACGCGGGTAGAGGTGGAGAGAGAATAACTCACCACAGAGATCACAGAGCGCACAGAGATAGCGGAGATCAGAAAGGCCTCTCTGTGTTCTCTTTGTGCTCTGTGGTTTAAAATAGGTACGCGGATCACGGCCTGTCGGCCGGTCCGCGCATGGCGTGCAAACAGTTATTTGCCCGCCATCTCCGGGAATAGGCCCTTTAGCCCACTCTCCGACGCCTCGCAGACGCCGCGCTCGGTGATCAGCCCGGTGACCAGACGGCGGGGCGTCACGTCAAACGCGAAGTTGGCGGCCGGGCTGCCGTCGGGGGTCAGTTGCACGTCGGCGACTGAGCCATCGGCGGCACGACCGGTCATCACGGTGACTTCCGTCGCGTCCCGTTCTTCAATCGGAATATCGCGGATGCCGTCGGTCACCGTCCAATCGATGGTCGGGGACGGCAGGCCTACATAGAAGGGCACGTCATTGTCGTGGGCGGCCAACGCCTTCAGGTACGTGCCGATCTTATTGCACACATCGCCGGTATAGGTGGTCCGGTCGGTGCCGGTGATGCACAGGTCCACCATCCCGTGCTGCATCAGATGCCCGCCCACATTGTCGACGATGACCGTGTGCTCGACCCCGTGCTGGCCCAGCTCCCACGCGGTGAGGCTGGCGCCCTGGTTGCGGGGCCGGGTTTCGTCCGCCCAGACATGCACCGGTATACCGGCGTCATGGGCCTTGTAGATCGGCGCGAGGGCCGTGCCCCAGTCCACGGTGGCGAGCCAGCCGGCGTTGCAGTGGGTGAGGATATTGACGGTGTCCTTGCCGCCTTTCTTCTCAAAAGCCGCCTCAATCAGCGCCTTGCCGTGATCGCCGATGGACGAGCAAATCTCCACATCCTCGTCGCAAATCTCGGCGGCCCGGCGATAGGCGGCCTCGACGCGGCGATCCTCCGGCAATTGATCCAGGATGGTCTTCAGATCATCCAGCGCCCAGCGCAGGTTCACCGCCGTCGGCCGGGTGGCATATAGATGATCATAGGCCTTTTGGATATTGGCGTCGGAGGAATCTTCCCGCATGGCCAAGGCCATCCCGTAGGCCGCGGTTGCGCCGATCAGCGGCGCGCCCCGCACCCACATGTCGCGGATCGCCACCGCCGCATCATCCATCGTCTCCAGCCGCACGGTGACAAATTCATGGGGCAGTTTGGTCTGATCAATGATCTCCGCCGCGCCGACGCCGTTCTCGGCATCGTCCGCCAGCCAGATGGTGCGATAAGGCGTGCCGTTGACGTTCATGGGTCTAGCCCAGAACCCGGCCGGCGACAGCGGAGAGTTTCTTGGCCATCTCCGGGTCGCGGGCGTCCGGCGCGGTGATCAGGGCGTTCTCCAGCGCCGTGTGGCAGCCCTGATGGCACAGCTCGGTCCGGCCCGTCAGGCGCGGGGCCACGTCCTTGACCAACGCACGGCCATTGTCCGCGTTGCCCAGCAGAACCTTGATGATGGCGTCCACGGTGACGTGGTCGTGGTCCGGGTGCCAGCAGTCATAGTCGGTGACCATGGCGACGGTGGCGTAACACATCTCCGCCTCCCGGGCGAGTTTGGCCTCCGGCATGTTGGTCATGCCGATCACGTCGCAGCCCCAGGCGCGGTAAAGCTCGCTTTCCGCCAGGGTGGAAAATTGCGGGCCTTCCATGGCGAGGTAGGTGCCGCCCCGCTGGGTCTTGATGCCGAGCGTCTTGCAGCCCTCTTCGATGGCGTCGCCAAGCCGCCCACAGGTCGGATGCCCGAATCCCACATGGGCGACGAGCCCTGTGCCGAAGAAGCTTTTCTCCCGCGCGAATGTCCGGTCGATGAATTGGTCGGCGATGACGAAGGTGCCGGGATCGAGTTCTTCCTTGAAGGAGCCGCAAGCCGATAGGGAGATTATCTCCGTCACGCCGGCCCGCTTCATTGCGTCGATATTGGCGCGGAAGTTGAGCTCCGACGGAGGTATCTTATGGCCGCGACCATGGCGGGGCAGAAACACCAATTGCAGCCCGTCCAATTCGCCGAACAGAAACTCGTCGGAGGTTTCGCCGAAGGGGCTCTCCACCCGTTCCCAGCGGGTATTGCCGAGCCCGTCGATGTCATAAAGCCCGCTGCCGCCGATGATGCCGATGACCGGCGTGGTGCTGTCCGCCATGTGAATGCCCCCTGATTTAGCGTTAGTTGGACGAGATCGTGACCTTTTCGATTACCACCTGTTTCTGCGGCACGTCGGTGGGGAAGGGCCCACCCGAGCCAGTGGAGACCCGGCCGATGCGCCCGACGATGTTCATGCCGTCGATGACCCGGCCGAACGCCGTATAGCCCCAACCCTGTTCATTCTTGGCGGTGTGATTGAGGAACTTGTTGTAGACCGTATTGATAAAGAACTGCGCCGTTGCCGAATGGGGATCGCCGGTCCTGGCCATGGCGATGGTGCCCCGTTCGTTCGGCAGGCCGATATCGGCTTCGTTCTCGATGGGTGCGCGGGTGGGTTTCTTTTGATAGTCGGTGGTGAAGCCGCCGCCCTGAATCATGAATTTGTTGATCACCCGGTGGAATATGGTGCCGTCGAAATGACCGTCCCGCACATACTGTAGGAAGTTGGCGACCGTCTTCGGCGCTTTTTCCGGTTCCAACTGCACGGAGAAATCCCCCATGCTGGTTTTAAAGTGAACGATGGGTTTGCCGGCAGCCATGGCGTTTCCTGTAATGAGAAGCAGAGCGGATAATGCAATAAGGGACCGGAGAACGGTCTTCATCGGTTTCCTCCCGATTTTGGTTTACCTGTAGAGACGCCCCACAAACAACGGGCGTTTGGAGGTATCAACCTATCCAAACGCCCGCTGAAGGCAAGTGAATTTCTCGTAAGGTTTTAGTGCAGATCAGCCCAAATCTTACGCTTCACGGCATAGAGCATGCCGGTCAGGACGATCAGGAACAAAAGAACCTTGATGCCCATCCGTTTCCGGTCTTCCAGCTCCGGCTCGGCCGTCCAAATCAGGAAGGCGGTCACGTCTTCCGCCATCTGGGACACGGTCGCCTTGGTGCCATCGGCATACTCAACGCCATCTTCCGCCAGGGGCGCCGCCATCGCCAGCTGTGCGCCGGGGAAGTATTCGTTGTAGCTCATACCATCTTGCATCTCCACGCCGGACGGCGCGTTCGAATAACCCGCCAGCAACGCATGGACATAATCCGCACCGCCATGCCGGGCCTTGACCATCAGGGTAAGGTCCGGGGGCAGGGCGCCGCCATTGGCAGCGCGGGCCGCGTTATCGTTCGGGAACGGCGTCTTGACTTTGTCGAAGGGTTTGCCCGGACGCATGATCCGTTCGCCGTCTTTGTGGGTTTCTCCGTCTTCATTGGGTTCCGCCGGGATTTCAGCGGCGGCGGCGATTTCCTTCATCTCCGCATCGGAGAAGCCGATCTCCACCAGGTTCCGGTAGTAGATCTGATTGATCGAATGGCAGGCCGCGCACACTTCGCTGTAGACCTGCCAGCCGCGTTTCAGCTGGGCCCGGTCAAATTTGCCGAATGGGCCTTGGGTGGTCCAGGTTCGCTTCGGCGGTTCCTTGCCCGCGCCGGCGGCCATAACATTGCTTACGCCGAAAGACACCAGAAGGGCGGCCGCGAGCGCTGTGATTAAAGTCTTTTTCATCTCTAAGCCTCCTTTGCCTAAGAGCCCGTCACGGACGCGCTGATGCTCTCGGGCACGGGTTTTGTCGTCTCCCGTCTGCTTACCCAGGGCACCAGGATCAGCAGGTGGAAGAAATACCAGAATGTGGCAATCCGTCCGACCGTCAGCATGGTGCCTTCAGCCGGTTGGGCGCCCACATAGCCGAGGACGAAACAGTCCGCCAGGAATATCCAGAACAGGAACATCGTGGTCGGACGGTACTTGGCGCTGCGGACTTTCGATCCGTCCAGCCAGGGCAGGAAGCACAAGAGGATGATCGAGGCGAACATCAGGATGACGCCCGCGGTCTTAGCTTCGATCAGCACCGGCAGCCAGCCATACACATCGACAAAGTTGTCCGGGACCGCCCGCAAAATCGCGTAGAAGGGCAGGAAATACCATTCCGGGACGATGGCCGCCGGGGTCACCAGCGGATCGGCCTGGATATAGTTCTCCGGCTCGCCGAAGAAGTTCGGGGCGAAGAAGGTAAAGCCCAGATAGAAGATAAAGAACACGCCGAGACCGAACAGGTCCTTGATCGTGTAGTAGGGATGGAACGGGATCGTGTCCTTGTCGCCCTGGATATCCACGCCGGTCGGGTTGTTGGACTTGTGGGTGTGCAGCGCCCAGAGGTGCAGAAACACCAGTCCGAAGATCACAAACGGCAGTAGATAGTGCAGCGAGAAGAACCGGTTCAGGGTCGGGTTATCGACGGAGAAGCCGCCCCACAGCCACTGTACGATGGCATCGCCGAAGAACGGCACCACCGAGAACAGGTTGGTAATCACCGTCGCCCCCCAGAAGCTCATTTGACCCCAGGGCAGCACATAGCCGACAAACGCGGTCGCCATCATGGCTAGGAGGATCATCACGCCGATGATCCACAGCAGTTCCCGGGGCGCCTTGTAAGAGCCGTAATACATGCCCCGGAAAATATGGATATAAACGAGAATAAAGAACATCGAGGCGCCGTTCATATGGGCATAGCGCAACAGCCAGCCGTAATTCACGTCGCGCATGATGCGCTCGACACTGTCAAAGGCCAAATTTACATGGGGGGTGTAGTTCATCGCCAGGAAAATGCCTGTGGCGATCATGATCACCAGGACGATTCCGGCCAGGGAACCGAAGTTCCACCAGTAGTTCAAATTGCGCGGGGTCGGATAATCGATCGCGCTGTGTTTCATCATGGTGAAGATCGGCAGACGATAGTCGATCCACTTCACCACGGGGTTTTTCCAAGCTGCGTCGCTCATAGTCTCGCCCCTTAGCCTATGCGAATTGTTGTATCGGAGAGGAATGTATACGGCGGCACCGCGAGATTCTTCGGCGCCGGACCCTTACGGATGCGGCCCGACGTATCGTAGTGCGAACCATGGCACGGGCAGAACCAGCCATTGAACTCGCCTTTCGGCTCTCCGGATCTTTGTCCCTGGGGCAGGCAGCCCAGATGGGTGCAAATACCGATCATCACCAGCCATGGGGCTTTTTGTACCCGGTCGGCATCGGTTTCGGGATCCTTCAGATCGGCAAGTTTGACGTCTTTCGCCGCGTCGATCTCGGCGGCGGTGCGGTGCCGGATATAGATTGGCTTGCCGCGCCAGACGGCGGTAATGGCTTGCCCCTCTTCAATCGCCGAGAGGTTCAATTCCGTCGAGGCGAGCGCCAAAACATCCTTGGACGGGTTCATCGTGTCGATGAACGGCCAGGCGGCTAAAGCCGCGCCAACAGCGCTGACCGTTACGGTCGAGACCAGCAGGAAATCCCGCTTGGTTTCATCGTCCGCGTGCCCCTGATGGGTAGTTGCTGCGTCAGACATGCCTTATTCCTCTTTCATCGTCTTAATCGTCGGCCATAAACCGGCCGGATACTGGTAGCAAACTATTTCAATTGTCGTAAATGGGGGATTGTCGAAGAATTTTCACCGGTCAAATCACCGGCGTCTCTCCGGTTCTGATCATCCCGCTTCTTCGCAGAGGATTTCTCCTGAATCTGTGTACTTGTAGGCGCGCAAGGTATAGTCCAGATTCTCAGGCTAGGAAAGTTAAAATCCACAAAAATATAAAGGATTTCATGGATATGCGGCCCCGTTTGGCCCTTTACCAGCCGGACATTCCGCAAAATACCGGGACCATTCTCCGCTTGGCCGCGTGTCTCGGCTTGGGCGTGGATGTGATCGAACCCTGCGGCTTTGTCTTCAGCGACCGGCGAATGAGGCGGGCCGGTATGGATTACGTCGATATGGTGGATTTGGTGCGCCACGCGTCATGGGACGCTTTTTTGGCCGACTCAAAGGCGAATCGGCGGTTGGTGCTCCTGACGACCAGGGGGAGCGAAGATTACACCGGCTTTGACTATTCACCCGAGGATACCCTGATTTTGGGCCGGGAAAGCGCCGGCGTACCGGACGAGGTCCACGACGCCGTTCACGCTAGGGTCGTCATTCCCTTGGCCAAGGACGCGCGCTCCCTTAATGTGGCGCTCGCCGCCGCCATGGTGACTGGCGAGGCCTTGAGGCAGATCAAGGCGGGGGCGTGATCGCCATGCGAGATAAAGGGCCTAAGATCGTATAGCCAGGAAGAGACATTTCAGATGAGTGACACAATAGATAAACAAAAACAGATGGCGACCGCTTGGTTTACCCAATTGCGGGACGAGATTTGCGCCTCGTATGAGGCCATCGAACAGGACGTGGCCGGCCCGAACGGCATCGAAGACATGCCTGCGGGCGCATTCGAACGGTCTTCCTGGGAACGCCCGGCCGACAACGGCGAAGATGCCGGCGGCGGGGTGATGTCGGTGATGCGGGGCCGGGTCTTCGAAAAGGTCGGCGTCAATGTGTCTACCGTCTACGGCGAGTTTTCCGAACAGTTCCGGGCCCAAATTCCGGGCGCGTCGGAGGACCCACGTTTCTGGGCGTCCGGCATATCGCTGGTGGCGCACCCAAGATCGCCGGTGGTGCCCATCGCACATATGAATACGCGGATGATTGTCACCACCCAGCAATGGTTTGGCGGCGGCGGCGACCTCACGCCTGTCTTTCCGGTGGACAAGGATACGGCTGATTTTCACAGCGCCTTCCAGGCCGCCTGTGACAAACACGATCCGGCCTACTATCCGATATTCAAGGAGTGGTGCGACGAATATTTCTACATCGCCCATCGCAAGGAAATCCGCGGAGTCGGCGGCATATTTTATGACAATCTCAACAGCGGCGACTGGGACGCGGACTTTGCCTTTACCCAGGATGTGGGGAAGGCGTTCCGGGATATCTATCCGGAGATCGTCCGGCGTCACATGAACGAGCCCTGGACCGAGGAGCAGAAACAGGCGCAGCTCATCAAGCGCGGCCGCTATGCGGAATTCAACCTGGCCATCGACCGGGGCACCAAGTTCGGGCTGATGACCGGCGGCAATACCGATGCGATCCTGATGTCGCTCCCGCCCATGGCCGCCTGGCCTTAGGGGGTCTTCTAAAAAAAACCGTCAGGCGCGGACCGGCCGGCAGGCCGTGATCCGTGTACCCATGTTTAAAACCACGAAGGACACAGAAGGACACAAAGGACACGAGGCTATCTTAGATTGATCTGCCTTCGTGAACTTCGTGCTTTGTGGTGAATTATTCTCTCTCCACCCCCACCCGCGTTGTCCGGTTTGCCCCGGACTCCGCACCCTCCCCCGTAAAGGGGGAGGGCATTTAGCTGCGGAACTGCAAACAGGACAGCCTTCCCCCCCCCCTTGCGGGGGAAGGTGGCCCGAAGGGCCGGATGGGGGGACGACACAGGGAGGACGCTGTTTGGAAAAATTCACTCAACAACCCGCTTCAACTCGGCCAGGCATTCATCCCGATCGGCGCGGCAGCCGCCGTCGATCCACCAGTCCTCCACTTGCGTCAAGAGTTCGGACACGTATTTGCCGGGCTTGATGTTCAGATCCAACACGTCCTGGCCTCGGATCGGAAACACGACCGGCTCCCATTTGTCGGCCGTCTCCATCAGGTTGAGCCAGGCGTCGGTTTGCTCGCGAGGCAGGCGCGGCATGATGGTCAGCCGCCGCGCCCATTCCAGTAGGCCAAGATCAATCACCACCGCCGGTCCCAGCCGGTAAAGTGCACCGCGAACCGCGTCCTCCCCGGCCTCCGGGTCCGGGGTCCATCCGGGCTCGACCAATGCCAATAGGTGATCCCGATCCGCGTTCGACAGTTTCAGCCGGCTGGTGATCGCACGGACGCCGTCCGCGTCGGTCTCGATCGCGGCAGCCAGCCGGCGCACCGGGTCGGGGGCGACGTGATCAAACTTGATGGCCGTGGTCTCCAGCCAGATCAGCCGCTTCAATCTATCCAGGTGGGCGAGCTCTGGCAGGAAATGTTTGGTGATGCCGCCGTCCATCATCAACTTGAGGGCGTCGTACTTGATCTCCGAGGCGAGGATTTTAAACAGCTCGACCCGGATGCGCTCGCCGGACAGATTGGCGAGCTCGGGCGCATAGCGGATACATTGCTGGTAGGCGAACTTGTCGTCGATGCGCATGCCGATGGTCGCGATGAAACGGAAGAACCGCAAAATCCGCAGATAGTCTTCCTGAATGCGTTTTTCGGCCTTGCCGACAAAGTGGATGCGCCGCTCCGCCAAATCCTGAATGCCGTTGCAATAGTCATAGACCGTACCGTCCGGTGTGGCGCTGAGGGTGTTGAAGGTGAAGTCCCGGCGCAATGCGTCTTCCTTCCAGTCGTCGGTGAAAGCGACCTCTGCATGGCGGCCATCGGTTTTGACATCCTTTCGGAGCGTGGTGATCTGATAGGTCTCGCTGCCGAAAGCGGCCGTAACCGTACCGTGTTCGATGCCGGTGGGGATCGCCTGGATGCCGGCTTCTTCCAAAAGCTCCATGACCCGTACAGGCGTTTCCTGTGTGGCTAGATCGATGTCGCCCACGTCGCGGTGCAACAGCGCGTCCCGCACACAACCCCCGACGAATCGAACTTCTTTGCCGCCGGCAGAGAGCGCCGCCAGCAGTGCCTGCATATTGCTGCTTTCCATCCAAGGCTGAACCGGAATCTGACCACCCGCCCCGGATTCCCATTCGACAACCAGGTCTTTCGTCTGCCGGCGCGGCTCGCCGGACCGGTTCTTGGCATAGCTGCGCCGCCGTGCAATCAAAAACAGGAAGACGATGACGCCGATAATACCGATGATCCATTTGCCTTGGACCGAGCCAATATCGAGGAGTGCGTCGAGGGACATGGCCGTCAGGCCGGATTATTTATACTGGCCCGGAACAACGTTGCCGTCCTTGAGGACCGGCGGCATATATTCCGCGCCCGGTTCCGCCCCCAGCGTCGCTATGATGATCAGAGACGCCACCGCCAAAACAAAGCCTAAGACCAGAACCCAGAACCAGTGGCCTTCTTCCCAGCCGGGCATCTTGGTGTTGTTTCGTTTGGCGTCCCAATAGCTCCAGATGGTGTAAATCACGATCGGGGTGATCAGGGGCAAAATGATCTGAACGAATATTCTCATGCAGAACGTTCCTTGGGGCTTGGGGTCCGGAGCCTATGTGTCTGTTGAAATCCAGACACGCTGCGACAGGTTACGCAGCATACCCGCTGTCGCGCCCCAAATATAATAGTCATTCCAGGTAATGGCGAAAAAATGTCGTTTTGTGCCGTTAAAATCCCGTGCGTGCCGTTCAATGTTCTGTGGATCAAGAGCGTAAGACAGCGGCACTTCAAAAGCTTCCGCCACCTCTTGTTCATGAAGATTGAGATCAAACGGCGGCTCGATCACGCCAATGACCGGATTGACCAGAAACCCCGTGCCGACAACGTATTCGTCCAAATGACCGACCACGTTGATGTGAGTCTCCGCCAGACCGATCTCTTCCTCGGTTTCGCGGAGCGCGGTGTGAATGGCATCCCGGTCTGTGTCATCGACCCGGCCGCCGGGAAAGCTGATTTGGCCGGCGTGATTGTTCAGATGGTCCGTGCGTTTGGTCAGCAGCACAGTTGCGCCTTGGGGGCGGTTGACCAACGGCACCAGCACCGCGGCGGGACGCAGAGGCTTGTCCCCCCGCACAAAGGGATTGCGATCCTTGGGGTCGAGATCACCTTTCACCTCGGCTTCTTCATTTGAGCGACGCTCGGCCTCTCCGTCAAAGGCCGACAGCCGGTCCAACACATTTTCCAAGCGCCAGGTCATTCGGTCAGCCTGCCGATCTCGTAGAATTCCCCGCTGCTCCACACACCGTAGACGGCGTCGCCCGCCACCTCCCGTTCCTCGCCCAGTTCGACCAGCTGATAATAGACAGACCGGGTTAGCCGGGCCTCCAGATTGTCGCGGACCAGCACGTAAGGAGCTGGCTCCCCGGTCACCTTGTTATAGGAGATTCGCAGCGGATGGGCCGCGTCGGCCTTCACAATTTCGTCAACGTTGGTGCGGAATTCCAGGACCTGATCACGGCCTTTTCCGGCAACATCCATCTCAACCGCTTGAAAAGGCACGTCTTCGACCAGGATTTCACCTTGTTCGACGGGCGTAATCAACCAATAACGACCCTCGTCATCCCGTTGGAGAACGCTGGAACATAGCCTCACCAGCTCTTTACGGCCTATGGGGCTGCCGTGGTAAAACCAAGTGCCGTCGCGGTCGATCCTGATGTCCAGATCACCGCACAGGAAACGTCCGGTTTCAGGGTCGATCTTTTCGACGGAACTGCCCGAATTCTCCGTTTTTACTGAGGGTAAAAGGGACGTAATATCTTTTATGTTATTACTCACTTTTCATTCCCGCTGCACCAAGGGGAGTACAGACATTGACAGAAGCAGTAAACGGCCAGAGCCTCGAAGCCGGCCAGGAATCAGACTCTTCAAAACTCGTCGCCGAACTGGAATCCATCGGCGAAAGTTTCCAGAAGGTCAAGGATAGCGTCGGCAAAATCATATTTGGGCAAGACCAAGTCGTTGACGAAACCCTTATCACGCTGTTGGCCGGCGGTCACGTCCTGCTCATCGGTGTACCGGGGCTGGGCAAGACCAAACTGGTTGAGACGCTGGGCACGGTTCTCGGCATGGAAGAACGCCGGGTTCAGTTTACGCCGGATCTGATGCCTGCCGATATTCTGGGCTCCGAAGTCCTGGAAGAAGGCGAAAGCGGCCGCCGGTCGTTCCGCTTTATCGAGGGGCCGGTGTTCAGCCAGCTGTTGATGGCCGACGAAATCAACCGGGCCAGCCCGCGAACCCAGTCCGCGCTGTTGCAGGCGATGCAGGAACGCCGCGTGTCGGTGGCCGGCCATTACCACCAACTGCCGCAGCCGTTCCATGTGTTGGCGACTCAGAACCCGCTGGAACAAGAGGGCACCTATCCCCTGCCGGAAGCTCAGCTCGATCGTTTCCTTATGCAGATTAACATTGATTATCCGCATTTGGCGGCGGAACGTGACGTGCTGCTGGCGACCACCGGCGCCAACGAGGCCCGTCCGAAAAAGGTGATCGAAGCGGATGATCTGATGGAAGCCCAGCGCCAGGTCCGCCATATCCCGGTTGGCGACAGTGTGATGAACGCGATATTGGAGCTGGTGCGCTCCGGCCGGCCCGGCGAATCCGATGTCGCCGACGTTAACGAACATGTAGCTTGGGGGCCCGGTCCCCGCGCCAGCCAGGCGTTGATGCTGGCGGTGCGCGCCCGTGCGGTGATTCAGGGCCGTCTGGCGCCATCCGTAGACGACGTGCTGGCGCTGGCGCATCCGACCCTCAGACACCGCATGGCCTTGAACTTCGCGGCGCGGGCCGAAGGCGTCACCATGGCCAAGATTATCGACACGCTGGCGGCGCGAATCGGCTAGCTATAGGACGCTGGAACCGCTCATGAATGCGCCCATAACCGAACTCCACGGCCGAGCCGAACTCCTCGGCAGCAAGCTGCCGCCCCTGATGGTGGCGGCGGAGCGGGTGGCCGCGACTGTGGCTCAGGGAGTGCATGGCCGCCGCCGGGTCGGGCAGGGCGAATCCTTCTGGCAGTACCGCCATTACGAGCCGGGCGACGCGGTCCAACAGATCGACTGGCGGCGGTCGGCGCGGTCCGACACCGTCTATCTGCGGGAAAACGAGTGGGAAGCAGCGCAGAGTGTCTGGTTGTGGGCGGATTCGTCGCCGTCCATGCGGTACAGTTCCGGCAAAAATTTACCGACCAAGGCGGACCGGGCCGAACTGCTGACCCTGGCCCTAGGCTCGCTTCTGGTGCGGGGCGGTGAGCATATCGCGCCGCTGGGCCGCGGTGCGACGCCGTCGATGGGGAATATGGCGGTCAGTCTCTTGGCCCAGGCGTTGAGCGAACGGGACGTGCCGGTGCCGGGCCAAAAAGTGAAAAGTCTGCCGCCCGTGGAGAAACTGCCGAAGTATGGCCGGCTAGTTCTGATGAGCGACCTGTTCGAGCCATTGGAAGATATCCATCAGGCCGTGGGCGTCTATGCGGACCAAGGCGTCGACGGCCATATTCTGCAGATCATCGATCCGGCGGAGACCAGCCTGCCGTTCAGCGGGCGCACCCGTTTTGAGGGGATGGAAAACGAAGGCTCGGCCTTGATCGGCCGGGTCGAAGGGGTGCGCGACAGTTACCGCCAGACCCTGGAAGATCACCGCGCCGGGCTGCAATCTATCGCCCGGCTGGCGGGTTGGAGCTACGGGTTGCACGTCACCGATCAAACGCCAGAATCGGCGCTTCTGTCTCTTTATACGTCCCTGGCTGCGCCCCAGGACCGGCATCGGAGGAATTAGACCCGGATGTTCGGACTAGGCGCTTTGTCGTTCGTCGCCCCGGTCGCCCTGTTGGGACTGATCGCGTTGCCGGTTGTTTGGTGGCTGCTGCGGGTCATTCCGCCGGCGAGCCGCCGGGTGCCGTTCCCGGCGATCCGCCTGATCATGAAGCTGGTCAACCCGGAGGAAAGCTCCGCCAAAACACCTTGGTGGCTTACTCTCTTACGCCTCAGCCTAGTCACTGCGGCGATCCTGGCAGCGGCCCATCCGGTGCTCAACGCCGGCAATAAATTGGCCGGCGACGGGCCGATGGTGCTCGTGGTTGATGACGGCTGGGCCTCCGCCAAGACCTGGAACAAACGTCGCACCGCGTTCAACAATCTTTTGAATCAGGCGGAGCGAGAGAACCGTTCCGTGGCGGTCATCACCACCGCGCCCGGTTCGGCGGCACAGGCCCGGGCGATGAATTCCCTGCTGAGCGGCGATGCCGCGCGGGAAGTGGTTCAGGCCATCCAGCCCAAGCCTTGGGGTGTGGACCGGATGGCGTCCCTTGCGGTGCTGAATGACATCGCGGTTTCCGGCAAGGCGGATATCTTCTGGCTCAGTGATGGACTCGATCATGGCTCGGCTCGGGCTTTTGCCGATGCGCTGGCGCAGAAAGGCAATGTGGCGGTGTTTGCCGACGGTGGGACCGATTTGGCCAAATTGCTGCAGCCACCGGTTTCCAATCAGGCGGGCCTCACCTTGAAAGCCACCCGTGCGGAAGAGGGCGGGGCTGAAACCCTGACCGTCCGGGCGCGCGGGCAAGACGGCGGTGTGCTGGCGCGAAAAGCGCTGACCTTTGACGCCGGTGAAAAAGAAGCCACGCTGGATCTCGAACTGCCGGGTGAAATCCGTAACCGCATCACCTTGATCGAGTTAGAAGGCGAAGCCTCCGCCGGCGGTGTGGTGCTGGTGGATGAACGCTGGCGGCGCCGGCCCGTGGGCTTGGTCACCAGCGCTGACCCGAAGGGCGACCGGCCGCTCCTGGATGAGATGCATTATCTCGACCGCGCCTTAGAGCCGTTTACGGAAATCCGCCGTGGCAGCGTCGAGGATCTTTTGAAACGGGAATTGGCGCTCTTGGTTCTGGCCGATCCGGGCAAAATGTCCCGCGCCGACCGTAATCGCCTGACAAAGTGGATGGGCGATGGCGGCGTGGTGCTGCGCTTTGCCGGGCCCCGGCTCGCCAACAACACCGATCCGCTGTTGCCGGTCCGTCTGCGCAAGGGCGACCGGGAGTTGGGCGGCGCGCTGTCATGGAGCAAACCCGCCCGGCTTGCGGCCTTTGGTGAGAAAAGCCCGTTTGCCGGTCTGACCATCCCCAAGGATGTCCGGATTAACCGCCAGGTGTTGGCCCAGCCTTCGGTTGACTTGCCGGAAAAGACCTGGGCGCAGCTTACCGACGGTACGCCCCTCGTCACCGCCGAGAAACATGGCGCCGGCTGGCTGGTTTTTGTGCACACCACAGCCAATCCCACCTGGTCCAATTTGCCCCTGTCCGGCCTGTTCGTCGGCATGCTGCAAAACCTGGTTCAGTTGAGCAGGGGCGTGGCCGGGGAAAGCGATGAACGGCTGTTGAAGCCGGTGCAGAGTATTGACGGGTTCGGCCGGCTGGGCTCCCCCAGGGACGGCGCGCTGGGCCTAAAGGCGACCGAGTTTGCCGCCCGCAAGCCCGACCCCCGCCATCCGCCGGGCTTCTATGGCGACGGCACGGCGCGGCGCGCCTTTAATTTGTCGCCCTCGGTGACAAATTATCTGGCGCTCGGCGATCTGGGTCAGGGCGTCAGCCGGGAGGCCTATCAGGAAGCCAAGGAAACCGATCTTCGCGCCTGGGTGCTGACGGCGGCGATGCTCTTATTGCTGGCCGATATCGTCGCCAGCCTGGCGTTGAGGGGATTCTTCGTGATGGCCAAGGTTGCGCCGCAGGTTCTGGTGATTGCCTTGATGATGCCGGCGGTTGCGATGGCGCAGTCAATACCGCAACGGAGTCCGGCTCCTGTCAACGATGACCGGGAGTTTGCCGCCACCTTGAAAGTACGGGTCGCCTATGTGCGGACCGGCAACCGGCAGATCGATGAAACCAGTCACGCCGGGCTTGTCGGTTTGGCGTATATCGCCAACAGCCGGACCGCGGCGGAGCTCGGCGATCCGATTGCCATTGATCCGGGCGCCGATGAGCTGTCGTATTTTCCGCTGATCTACTGGCCGATCACCGAGCAGGCGGAAGTCATCTCCGTCGACACGGCGGCGAAGATCAACCGCTATCTGAAATCCGGCGGGACCATCCTGTTTGATACGCGGGACAGCGGCGGCAGCAATTTCGGCGCCGACCGGTTGGAAGAAATCGCCCGCAATCTTGATGTGCCGCCCATGCGCGCGGTGCCCTCCGATCATGTGCTGACCAAGGCGTATTATCTGCTGCGGGAATTTCCGGGCCGCTGGACCGGCAGCCGGGTCTGGGTGGAACGGGACGGTTCCCGGATCAACGACGGCGTGTCCTCGGTGATTGTCGGTGGCCACGACTGGGCCGCCGCCTGGGCGCTGGACGACGCCCGCAAGCCGCTCTATCCGGTGGTGCCGGGCGGCGAACGCCAACGGGAAATGTCCTACCGGTTCGGCATTAATCTTCTGATGTATGTGCTGACCGGCAATTACAAGGCCGATCAGGTGCACGTGCCGGCGATCATGGAAAGGCTCGGCCAATGAGCGGGATCACCGGCATCAACTTCGCGCCGCTGATTCCGTGGGAGGCGGTTGCTATCCTGTCCGGCGTTGGACTGGTGTTGTTGATCTATGCGCTGTTCCGGGGCGCACGCGGCTCGCTCCTCAGAATGGCGGCGCTGGCGATCCTGGCGCTGGCGCTTTTGAACCCGCACCTGCAGAGCGAATCACGGGAAGGGCAGAACGATATCGCCCTGGTGGTGATGGATGAGTCGTCCAGCCAGAACGCCGGCAACAGGCGCGAACAATTGCAAAACGCCCGCGAAGAGGTGCTGGAAGAACTGGGCAAGTTCAAGGATCTGGACGTCCGTGTGATCCAAGGAAAGGAGACCAAGGACGGCACCTTCCTGTTTGAAGAGTTTAATCGGGCGCTGGCCGATCTGCCCAAGGGCCGGTTTGCCGGCGCGATCATGATCACCGACGGTCAGGTGCACGATGCGCCGTTGGCCGACGGCGAGACCGACGAGTCCAACCCAAACGCCGCCAAGGCGCCGGAACTGGACGCACCGATGCATGTGCTGCTGACCGGTGACAAGGGCGAACGGGATCGGCGTCTGATCGTCGAAAAGTCCCCGGCTTTCGGCATTGTCGGCAAGACCATCAAGCTTCAATTAAAGATCGAGGATCGGCCGGACACCTCCGCCGGTTCCGCACCGGTGACAGTGCGCATTGATGGCGACAATGCCCGCCGGTTCAACCTTCCGATCGGCGAGTCCAAGGAGATCGAGGTGCCTCTGGAACACGGTGGCGCCACGATTATCGAGCTGGAAGCCGCCGCCATGCCCAACGAGATGTCGCTGATCAACAACCGGGCCGTGGTCACCGTGAACGGCGTGCGTGATCGTTTGCGGGTGCTGTTGGTGTCGGGTCAGCCGCATCTGGGTGAACGCACGTGGCGTAACTTGTTGAAATCCGACCCGTCGGTGGATCTGGTGCATTTCACTATCCTGCGGCCCCCGGAAAAGAACGACTTCACGCCGCTTAATGAGCTGGCGCTGATCTCCTTCCCCATCCGGGAACTGTTCGAAATTAAACTCAAGGAATTCGACCTTATCGTGTTTGATCGCTATGTGGTGCGCTTTGTCCTACCCCAAGCCTATTTCCGGAATATCCAGAATTATGTGCGGGAAGGGGGCGCGGTCCTGGCTGCGGTGGGGCCCGACTTCGCCGGCGTGCGCTCCATGATCCATACGCCGCTGGGTGAAATTCTGCCGGGCGATCCCAATGGGCCAATTCTGGAAGGCGCGTTCAAGGCGACGCTGACCGACAAGGGCCGGCGGCATCCGGTCACCGCCGGTCTGCCCGGCGACGGTGGCGACAAGGACCCGACCTGGGGCCATTGGTTCCGCCAAATTGACGCTATCTCCAAAAGCGGCCACACACTGTTAAACGGCGCGGAAGGCAAGCCGTTGTTGATCCTGGACCGGGTCGGCAAGGGCCGCATCGCCCAGTTTATGAGCGACCATATCTGGCTGTGGGCCAAGGGTTATGACGGCGGCGGTCCCCATGCCGAACTGTTACGCCGCCTGTCCCATTGGCTGATGAAAGAACCCGACCTAGAGGAAGAAGATCTGCGCGCCGTGGTGAACGGCGACCAGTTGACCATCCTACGGCGCAGTCTCGATCCGGCCGTGCCGCCCATCACGGTGACCCCGCCGTCGGGCCGTCAGGAGATCGTCCGTCTTACCGAAACCAAGGATGGGGCGGCGACGGCAACCATCAAGACCACCGAGACCGGGCTTTACCGGATCGAAGATGGCCGCCGGCGCACTATGGCGGCTGTGGGCCGGTTGAACCCGCCGGAGCTGGCCGACCTCCGGGCCTCGCCGGACAAACTGGCGGGCCTGGTGAAAGTCAGCGATGGCGGCGTCGCTTGGATTGCGGACGGGCTTCCCGATTTCCGCCGCACCAAACCGGGCCGCAGCGGCGCGGGCCGCGGCTGGCTCGGGATGCAGCGTAACGGCGCCTATGTGGTGACCGGCGTGCGTCAGACCTCGCTCATGCCGGCGCTGGCGTTTCTGCTTCTGGTATGTGGTGCGATCATGTTCTCCTGGTGGCGGGAGGGTCAATAATCCGCCAGTAATCCGCCTGAAATCCGGCGTGCGCCGGATCACAGACAGGCCCTCGGAGAATCCCTAACATCCTGGAACCGTTTACGGTTTTTGAAATTTCTATATAGTGCCCGTATATAGCTATGAGACCCATCCGCCGTTGGGAGAGGAGTAAGCCGATGCCGTTTGTCCGACGCGACGCCGAAGGAAAGATCAACGCCGTGTTTCACGGTCCAGAGGAAGGCGCCAATGAAGAAGTGCCCGCCGGCAGCGAGGAGCTCCTCGAGTTCTTGAAGGTTGATGTCATGAACATCATCAACAACGACGAATGGATTCAGGCTGACTTGTCGCTCGCGCGTGTGACGGAAGACTTGATTGATATCCTGATTGAAAACGGCACCTTTTCTTTTACCGACCTGCCGGAAGGCGCGCAGATGAAGCTGATCAAGCGCCAGGGTCTACGGAGCGAAATGTCCTACGTGGAATCTCTGTTCGGCAGCGACGAGGAGAACTACCTCGGCGACGACGAGGGGCTGCTTTAATCCCCCCACCCGGCCCTCCGGGCCACCTTCCCCCGCATGGGGGGGGGGGAAGGCATTTTCGGTCAATGACAGTGGCACAATTTCCAACCTCCCCCTATGGCGGGGGAGGACGAGGAACGCAACGCGTTCCGAGGGTGGGGGTGGATATACAGGCAAACTCTGTCTCCGTTCCGTCAAGTGCGGTTGCCCCGCGCACTCGGGCACGACGCTGTTAGGGGAGCTATGGAGGGCCTAGAGGACCGTTTTGGGTGACGCTTATGATTCTTTGCGACTGTGGTGGCTTATTATCTCTCTCTATTGCGTCGCCCCCGACCCGCACAGCGGTTGTCGGGGGTCCATCCGGCGTTTGAATTTTTAAGGTTGATGTCCATGGTCCCCCGAGACTTGGCCCCAAACAACCTTGGATCCAACTCGGGGGTGACGCCTTAGATTGTAGGAAACATCAACTTAGGTACGCGGATCACGATCCTTCGGATCGGTCCGCCCATCTGAGCACCGGGTTCCGGGCGGCGGAGGTTTCATCCAGCCGCCGGCGGGGCGTCAGCTTCGGCGCTTCTTTGAACATTTCGGCCTCGCCCGCTTTGGCCCGTTCCGCCAGGGAGCGCACCATGTCCGCATACTGATCCAGCGCCGCCTTGCTTTCCGTCTCCGTCGGTTCCATCAGCAGCGCACCGTGCACCACCAGCGGGAAATACATGGTCATCGGATGAAAGCCTTCGTCGATCATGGCTTTGGCGAAGTCCAAGGTGGTCACGTCTGTGTCTTTGAGGAACCGGTCATCGAACAGCACTTCGTGCATACAGGGCCCGTCAAAGGACACGCTGAGCAGGTCTTCGAGACGGCTCTTCAGATAATTGGCGTTGAGCACGGCATCCGACGATGCTTGGCGCAGTCCGTCCGATCCCATGCTCAGCATGTAGGATAGCGCGCGGACGAACACCCCAAACTGGCCGTGGAAGCCTTTCATCCGGCCGTAAGGCTTGTTGTCGGAATCGCCGATATGTTCGACCAACCGGAATCCATCCCCATCCCGCACCACATAGGGCACCGGCGCAAAAGGCGCGAGCGCCTCGGATAGGACTACCGGGCCGCTACCCGGACCACCGCCGCCATGGGGCGTGGAAAATGTCTTGTGCAGATTGAGGTGCATACTGTCGATGCCCAGATCACCCGGGCGGACCCGTCCCACAATGGCGTTGAAGTTGGCCCCGTCGCAATAGACGAACCCGCCGGCGTCGTGTACCGCGTCGGCGATACGGACAATGTAATTTTCGAACAGGCCGCAGGTATTGGGATTGGTAATCATGATGGCGGCGACCTTGTCGTCCAGCCTGTCGATCATTGCTGCGACATCCACCCGGCCCCGGTCGTCGGCGGGAATGGATTCGACTTTATAGCCACACATGTGCGCGCTGGCCGGGTTGGTGCCATGGGCGCTTTCCGGGACCAACACCCGTTCCCGCGCATCACCCCGGTCTTCCAGCGCCGCCCGGATGGTCATCAGTCCACACAACTCTCCATGCGCGCCGGCGGCAGGCGACAGCGCGATGCCCGGCATGCCGGTCAGCGTGGTCAGCCATTCAGCGCAGAAGTCCATAAGTTCGAGCGCACCCTGCACGGTGCTTTGCGGCTGGAGCGGATGCAGATCGGCAAGGCCGGCGTGCCGGGCCATCTTTTCGTTGAGCCGGGGATTATGTTTCATGGTGCAGGAGCCCAGCGGATACAGCCCGGCATCGATGGCGTAGTTTTTCTGGCTGATACGCAGATAGTGACGGACAACTTCGGGCTCGGTCAGGCCGGGCAGGCCAATGGGTTCTGTTCGTTCCGCCGCGCCCAGCCGGTTCTCGACGGCCGGGGGCTCCGGCAGATCGACGGCGCTTTGGCCCGGCGAGTCCAACTCGAAAATCAGGGGCTCTTCGATACGAAGGCCTTGGTTGCCGGTGAACGTCCCGCTCATGCCAGCGCCTCCGACAATGCAGAAGAAAGCGCGTCCATATCTTCTTCGCGAGTGAGCTCGGTGGCGGTCACCAGACAAAGATCGGTTACGGCATCGTTCTTAGGATAGAAGCGCGACAAAGGCACCCCGCCCAGGATTCGATTGGCGGCCAATGTCTCGATCACCGGTTCGGCGGGCTTAGAAAGCCGCACTGTAAATTCGTTAAAGAAGGTGTCGTTGATCACCTCGACGCCGCTGATGGCGTCTAACTTGTCCGCCAGCAGCACGGCGTTCGCATTGTTTAACCGGGCGAGCTTGGTAAACCCGGTCTCGCCCAAGAGCGCCAAGTGAATGGAGAATGCCAGGGCGCAGAGGCCGGAATTGGTGCAAATGTTGCTGGTCGCTTTCTCTCGGCGGATATGCTGTTCCCGAGTTGAGAGCGTCAGCACCCAACCCCGTTTGCCGTCCACGTCCGTGGTTTCACCAGCCAGCCGTCCAGGCATTTGACGCAGGAATTTTTCCTTGGTGGCCAATAGGCCCAGATGAGGTCCACCGAAGCTGAGACCGTTACCGAGGGACTGGCCCTCGGCTGCGACGATATCCGCACCCATCTCGCCTGGTGATTTCAACGCGCCCAAGGAGACGATCTCATTGACGATCACCACCAAAAGCGCGCCCGCCTCGTGACAGGCGTCCGCCAGCGCGGAAAGATCGCGCACCCGTCCAAACAGGTCCGGGTTCTGGATGATGACACACGCTGTCTCTTCATCGACGAGACCGGCGAGATGGGCCGGCTCGTCCCGGTTCGGATCAACGCCTGCATTGACCACGTTCAGGTCCAGGTATTTAGCGTTGGTGGCGGTGACATCGATGTAGTGGGGATGCAAGCCACCGGAGAGTATCATCTTGGACCGTTTGGTTACCCGGCAGGCCATCATGGCTGCCTCCGCGCAAGCCGTTGCCCCGTCGTATAACGACGCGTTGGCCACCTCCATGCCGGTGATTAACGACACTTGGGTCTGAAACTCGAACAGGGCCTGGAGCGTGCCTTGTGACACTTCCGGCTGATATGGCGTGTAGGAGGTGAGAAACTCGCTACGCTGGATCAAATGATCGGCGCTGGCCGGAATGTGGTGGCGGTAGTTACCGGCGCCAATGAACGACGGCACCGACGATGCGCCCAGGTTCTTGGCGGCCAGGTCGCCGATGATGCGCTCCACCTCCCACTCGCCTTTATGCGATGGCAAGTCAACCGGCGCATCCAGAAGCGCGTCCGCCGGGACATCTTTGTAGAGGTCTTCGATTGCCGCGACGCCGATCTCCGCCAGCATGGCCTGGCGGTCGGCATCGGTTAGCGGCAGGTAGCGCATTAATCCAGGCCCGCGATAAAGTCTTTATATCCGGCTTCGTCCATCAGGGTTTCAAGCTCCCCGGCGTCGGACATTTTAATAGTGAAAAACCACCCTTCACCCTGGGCGTCGCTGTTGATGACGGCGGGGTCATCTTCCAGGCCGTTATTGGCTTCGACAATTTCGCCGGTGACCGGGGCATAAACTTCCGCAGCCGCTTTCACGGATTCGACCACGGCCGCCTCGTCCCCTTGATTAAACTCGGTTCCCGGTTGCGGCAGTTCGACAAACACCACATCGCCCAGTTGTTCCTGCGCGTAGTCGGTGATTCCCACCTTCGCCACGTCGCCGTCGATCAGCAGCCATTCGTGCTGATCCGTAAATTTCACTTCAGCCACTTGCTTCTCCTTTGAAGAGTTAACCCTTTACGTATTGGTGTTTAACAAATGGCAGCCTGACCACATTTGCTTCTAATGCCTTTCCACGGACAAGCAACCCCAGTTTTGTATCCGGCGCGGCGTGGGCGGTTTCGACGTATCCCATTGCCACCGGACCTTCAGACGTCGGGCCGAATCCGCCGCTGGTAACCTCCCCGATTCGGGCGCCGGACTCATCCACAATCTCCGTATGCGCCCTGGCCGGGGCCTTTCCGGCGGGCTTGATGCCAACCCGCTTGCGGGGCGCACCGTCGCGAAGTTGGCTTTGAATGACATCCGCGCCGGGAAAACCGCCTTCCTCCCGCCGACGTTTGCCGATGGACCAGGTGAGCGCCGCTTCGACCGGCGTGGTGGTTTCATCAATATCATTACCGTAGAGGCAGAGCCCGGCTTCCAGGCGCAACGTATCCCGTGCGCCGAGGCCCGCAGGCTTTACATGTTCATTACCGCACAGGAGAGCGGCCAATTCCTCCGCCCGGTTATTGGGGACGGATATCTCGTATCCGTCTTCGCCGGTGTAGCCGGACCGGGAAACCCTGCACGGGATGCCGGCCACCCCTATCTCGGCCGATGTCATGAACTTCATGGTTTCCGCTTCCGGTGCAAATCCGGATAGAACCTCTGCCGCCGCCGGTCCCTGTAGGGCCAACAGCGCCTGATCGTCCAGAACTTCCAGCTCTGCCCGACCACCCAAAACCTCCCTGATGCGGGTGTAATCTTTGTCCTTGCAGCCCGCGTTGACCACGAGATAGAGGGCGGAACCTGTTTGGGTCACCATTAGGTCGTCGATGATGCCACCCTGTTCGTTGGTCAATTGTGTGTAGCGGATTTGGTCTTTGTCCAGGCCCAGAATATCGCCGGGCGCCAGTTCCTCCATCAGTGCCGCCGGGTCGTTGCCGTGAAGGAGCGCCTGGCCCATATGCCCCACATCAAACAGAGAGGCGTTCGCCCTTGTTTGATGATGTTCGGCAAGGATGCCATCCGAATACTGCACCGGCATGCTATAGCCGGCAAAAGGCACCATTTTGCCACCGGCGGATTCGTGCCAGTCATACAGCGCGGTTTTTTTCAGATTTGTGCTCTCTTCGCTCACCGGCTATTCCCCCAAAATGGTGGCCCGGCCTCGCCGTCGGTTGAACTCAAGCTGTTCCGGGCTGAGGCTAAAGCCGATGATCACCTGGGTGTCCGGGCCCTTGCGGGAGGTATCCAGGGGAATGCTGACTTCCACCTCGCTATCAATGATGGTGACGCTGGTCCTGTTCTTGGGAAATTTCACGTCGCGGACAAAAGATTGTTTGGCGTTCGCGTCCGGGAAGAATTCTGGGATGGCCAGAAAATAGGGCACTTTGGCGCTGTCCCCGGACACAGAGGGGCCGCGCGCTACCTTAAAACCGACCTTCAAGGTCACCACGACGCTTGTATATTTGCCCTCTTCCCCGATATATTCGCAGTCGCCGTTGAATCCCACCAGATCCGCCTCGAACATAATATCGGTGATGTCCCGTCCCGGCCCCGGGCGGTATTGGGTGAGCTTGTCCGCATCCTTCAACATGCGCACCTTGGGACAGGCCGGAATCTCGGACTTCTTGCCGCCGAAGGGATTAAGCTTGGCGACGTCGACGTCGGTCTCGCAGCCGCTCAGCAACACCGCCAAAAAACAGGCGGCGCCGGTGATGCGGAATTTTGATGGCCGCGAGTGCAGGAACACGGTCTAGCGCCGTCTTACCGGTGAGATTTAGAGCCGGTTGTGACTGCCGTCGCAGCGGGGCGCATTACCCGTATGCTTACAGCCGCACAAGGAGACGGTTTCGTCCTTCTCCGCCGTGAACACATTGGGCTTTAGGTCATCCGTCTGCTTATGAGCGCCGTCGCAGAACGGCTGTTTTTGGCTCAATCCGCAAGAACACCAGGCATAGCGTTCGCCCGCCTTCAGTTCGACGCGATAAGGGGTTTCTTGGGCAACGACAGGATCAGTCATTTTGGGCCTCCCGGAAGGTGATGTTGATAATTCGAGAACGGCCTCGACTTTAGACAAGCCGTCTGCCGCGGGCAAGCTTACACGCCGTTAAACCGCGCCGAAAGCGCCCTAGTTCGAAATGTCGCTGAGAGTGAAGGCCATTTTGGCCAGGGCCCGGGCGCGCCCCCAGGCATTGTGAATGGACTCGGCGATGACAATTCCTTGATTGAAGGCGTTAGCGGCCCGGTCCTTGCGACCGCGTCGGAGATCTTCGCTCGCGAGGTCACTTAGCATCCAGACCTGGCTCAGGCTGCTGCCGATCGCATCTGTCGCATCGCGGGCCAGTTTCTCTGCTTTGTCATGGGCCTCTTTCAGACCATTGTCGGCGAGCACGCCGGAAACCGACCACAGCATGAAGGCGCGGAGCCGGTCATTCTCAATTTCCTGGGCGGTATCCACCGCCATAGGCAATAGACCTTTGTCAATCGTGGTGCCGATCTCGATCAGGGCGTGAGTCAACTGGCTGATGGCGTACGACCGGGCGTATGGAAGTTCTACGTCGTTGGTGGTGTCCATCGCCTCGTCAATGACATCCATGGCCTTATCCAGGTTCTTTTGGCGGGCGTACGCGACGGCAATACGTCCAAGCACCACCGAACGGTACCGGCCGGATTTGATCTTCATGGCGGTTTCCATGGCGCTTTCCGTTTCGCCGGCATTGGCGAGCGAGGTGGCGGCGTTCATCAGAACGGCAGTGCGGTCGAACTGCCCGGAGACCTCCTCGATAAGCTTTAGGGCGCGAGTCGGCTGACCAATTTCAGAGAAGGCGGCGGCGATATGGCGAAGCGCGGCGCCTTTTTCCAGCTTGTTCAATTGGTCCTGCACCTCGGAGCTCCGGATCAAGGACTGCGCTTCTTCCAGCGCGGATTGGGCGCTCTCAGGATCGCCGACCTTGTTGAGGATCACGCCCATTTGGGCCAGCACCGATACCTGGTGCAGCGGGTTTCGCAGGGTTGTGGCGAATGCGATCGCCTGTGTCGCGGTTTCATGGGCGCCGTCGCCGTCATCCCGTTTAAGCTGGATATCGGCGATTGCGGCGAGCGCTTCCATCTGCTTGAAGCGATCAGGAATGATCTGCACTGCCTCTAGGGCTTGTTCGATCCGGCCGGCTTGCGCATGGGCGCGGGCGATGTCTCTCAGCGCAACGATGATCAGGCGGGCATCACCGATGCGGCGCACCGTGCCAATGGCGTCGTCGGTCAGCCCCGCTTTGGTTTGGGCCACCAGAATTTCGCCAAAGGCCCAGTCCCGCAGTTCGGACCGGTGAATGGCCTTGGCGCTTTCAATGGCCTCTTCCAGCAGGCATTTTTCATCGGGTTTGCGGAAACAGGGGGTGGAGTCCCGTGTTGGATCAGCGATTTCCTGATTGCGGTTCTGCTCCAGCAGCGCACGGGTCTCTTCGTTTTTCAAAAGCGCGGCCCGGGCGGATTCGATGTTGGTTTCGCGGACCGAGTCGAGACGATTCAGCATGGCCCCGACTTTGGACTGGGTGTCCAGGTGTTCCAACAGCTTGTCAGTAACAGTGCCGTCCACTTTGTGACCCAGCATACTCTGGTACCTTTTGATGGCTTCTCCCAGGTCTTTGCTCATCTTGCCGTCGGCCGGGCCCTGGTAGAGTCCCATGCTCTGCAGGTGCCTCTGCACCCGCTGGGTCAATTCATCGCCGCCCAGAAGTTCTTCGCTCATGACCTCCGGCAAATCATCAAGAATGGCGGCCCGAAGGGGGGGCGCCTGCTGGACGACGGAGGCCGCAACCATGATGGCCGCCAGCCCGCACATTCTCAGAGGTTTTGACCTGGAATTGTTCACCGGGAGTCCCGCGTTAAATCAATCATTAAAATATAGGCTAAGCTGTTGTAGATGATACCAAATTCCGGTTTTCATCCCAACTAGCAGTAATACTTAAGAGTCTAGTCGATTTCGATTGTGGGCGCTGTGGGGGTCATCACAGATGAAATGGCTGCGCAAAGGGTTCGAAATAGGCCGGCAAATCCGCTAAAAGGCGCCATGGCTTCGAACACACAAGTCGAACTCTTCACCGATGGCGCATGTAGCGGCAATCCCGGTCCCGGTGGCTGGGGATTGATCCTGCGCTGGAAAGGCGAAGAGAAAGAGGTATTCGGCGGTGTACCTGACACCACCAACAACCGTATGGAGCTTCAGGCCGTGATAGAGGGGTTGCGGGCGCTGAAGAAACCCTGCCGGGTTACAATCTATACCGACAGCCAATATGTGCAGAAAGGGATGACCGAGTGGCTGGCCGGCTGGAAGGCGAAGGACTTCAAGGTGAAGGGTGGCGGCTATCGCGCCAATCACGATCTTTGGCGGGAACTGGATGAACTGGCTGCCAGCCACGAGATCGATTGGCGCTGGGTGAAGGGTCATGCCGGGCATCCTGAAAACGAACGGGCCGATGAACTGGCGCGGCGGGGCGTGGACGAGGTCCGCTAAGTCTCCCTGCGATACGTCAGGCTTTTGATCACACCGCGCAGTGTGCGGACTTCCTGTTCGGTGAGACCGGCCCGCTGTAGCATGTTGCGCAGATTGCGCACCATGATGGGCCGTTTTTCCCGCACATGCATAAAACCGCTGTCATCCAGCGCGCCTTCCAGATGCTCGAACAGGCCAAGGAGTTCCTCCTTGTTGGCCGGGCGGGTGCCGGGCGTCATGGTGTGGCTATCCGGCGTGTCGTCGCCCAGCTTGAACCACTCGTAAGCCACCAGCAGCACCGATTGCGCCAGATTGAGGGACTTAAAATCCGGGTTCAAGGGTACGGTAAGAATCTTGTCCGCCAGGGCCACATCATCGTTTTTGAGTCCCTTGGCCTCGCCGCCGAAGATCACACCGGTTCCTGCCGTGCCGTGGGCCCGAATTTCAGATGCCGCGCCGGCCGGGGTCACCACCGCCTTGGTCATGTCCCGGTCCCTTGCGGTGGCGGCATAAACTCGATTCAGATCGGCAATCGCCTCGGATGTGGTGTCGAACAGTTTGGCCCGGTAGACCACCATGTCGGCACCGCTAGATGCGCTCACCGCTTTTTCGTTGGGCCAGCCGTCCCGGGGGCGGACCAGCCGCAAATCGGTCAGACCGCAATTCAGCATGGCGCGCGCGACCATCCCTATATTTTCCCCCAACTGGGGGTCTACCAGAATGACGGCGGGCCCGCTCATGCGCCGAGACTATTGAGCCGCGGTGCGTTCGCCCGCGGGAGCGGCGGCGGCGCCATCCCGATAGAGCTTATAGATGATGGAGTCCCGAAGCGCCTCGTAGGAGGCGTCAATGATATTTGCGGACACGCCAACCGTCGACCAGCGTTCGCCGTTTGAGTCCGCGCTTTCGATCATGACCCGGGTGATGGCCCCCGTGGCGTCATTCGGTGTCAGGATACGCACCTTATAATCGACCAGACGCAGATCGGCGAGTTCCGCATAGCGCGGCACCAGCACTTCCCGCAGCGCCGAATCCAGGGCGTTCACTGGGCCGTTGCCTTCGGCCACGGTCATGAAATCTTCGCCACCCACGTTGGCTTTGATGGTGGCTTCCGACAAGGTGACAATCTCGCCCCGGGCGTTCCAGCGGCGTTCGTCGATGACGCGGAAACTATTCAGCTTGAAATAGTTCGGCACATTTTCGAGCGTCCGGCGCGCCAAAAGCTCGAAGCTGGCTTCCGCGCCGTCATAGGCATAGCCGCCGAACTCCCGCTCCTTCACCGTTTCCACCAGGCGCATGACCTTTGGATCGTTGGCGTCCACGTCGATCCCCACATCCCGGAACATAGCTAATATATTCGACCGGCCCGCCTGATCCGACACCACAATGTGCCGCCGATTGCCGACCAGCTCGGGTTCGACATGTTCATAGCATTTGGGATCTTTCTCCACTGCCGAAACGTGCAGCCCGCCCTTGTGGGTAAAGGCACGTTCGCCCACATAGGGCGCCCCCCTGTCCGGCGCCCGGTTGAGCCGCTCGTCCAGAGAGTGGGAGATATGGGAAAGTTGTTTTAATCCGTCCGGCGTGACCCCGGTCTCGAACCCCATCTTGAGGGTGAGTGTGGGCAGTAGGGTAATCAGATTGGCGTTGCCACAGCGTTCCCCAAGTCCGTTCAGTGTTCCCTGCACTTGCCGCACACCGGCACGCACGGCGGCCAAGCTGTTGGCCACCGCATTGCCCGTATCGTCATGGCAGTGGATGCCGAGCTTCTCGCCGGGGATGGTCTTAGCTACCTCGGTGACAATTTCCTCAACCTCGTGGGGCAGGGTGCCGCCGTTGGTGTCGCACAGCACGATCCAGCGGGCGCCGGCATCCAAGGCCGCTTTCAGGCAGCGGACCGAGTATTCGGAGTTGGCCTTGTAGCCGTCAAAGAAATGCTCTGCATCGAAGACCACCTCTTTGGCGTTCTTGTCCGCATGGGCAATGGAGTCGGCGATCATTTGGACGTTCTCGTCAAGCTCGACGCCCAATGCGACCTCCGCCTGGAAATCCCAGGTTTTGCCGACGATGCAGACCACCGGCGTCCTGGGGTCGAGCAGGGCCTTCAGCCCCGGATCATTGTCGGTGCTGCGGCCCGAACGGCGGGTCATGCCGAAGGCCGTCAGTTTGGCGGTTTTGAGCTGCGGCGGAGCGGCGAAAAACGTGTCGTCGGTCGGGTTGGCGCCGGGCCAGCCGCCTTCGACGTAATCAATCCCCAGCGCATCCAGATCGCAGGCAATCGCGGCCTTGTCTTCGGCGCTGAAGTCAATGCCTTGGGTTTGCGCGCCGTCGCGAAGCGTGCTGTCGAACAGATATACGCGGTTGGAACTTGCTTGGTTGGTCATCGGACCGGGCCTTTCAAATGATGAATTTTTGTGTCGAATGGGCAGAAATCATCCCCTGAACGCCCGCAGCCTGGGCTGTGCCGTTCAGGGGCGCCTAATTCGACGGGCCCCACCGCCTAAAATAATCGCGGAAATCATACAGGCGTCATTGGTCACCGGACGATGCGCCGTCCGGGGCCGGTTAAGATGCGAAATGTGCCGATTGGCAGTCATATTCGGCCTGTTTACCTGCAAAAAGCGTCAATAAGCACGGTTATAAAGAGGCGTGAAGGTTGAAAGTCAACAGATTTATCATGTTTTTTAAATGGGTTAGAGGAAACTGGGATGGAAATACCCGTATTTCCGATGCAGTTATTTGCTTGGATTCCTCGATCGGATCACCATGTTAAAAATGATGTCTTGCCGCCGGACGGCTGCAAGGGATCGAAATGACGGATGACTGACCCGGAAACGAGCATGTTGGACGCCGCCATGGACGGCCAGAATGTCGAAATGGATGCCGAAATTGCCGGCCTGAAGGAGCGGGTTCGCGGCTCCAATATCAATGAGCAAACCCTATTGGCGACCGACTATCTCAACCATTTCAATGAAGTGGTGATGCTCCTGCAGATGGTGTCTGATATGCCGGAGATTTTGAACGAGGCCAGGGCCTGGGCGCCGAAATCCTACGAAGACCATTTCCGCGAAAGTACGGTCGCCGATAGGGAGTTGGCGATTGAGGTCTATCCCCATGTTCCCGCCAATTTTAAGCGGGCTTTTGAACAGACGATAGATCAATTGAATAGGTTGGTAGAGGTGGTCATCGACCGATTGGAGAGTCAGATTGAGAAGGATAACCAAGATCACCTCCGGCTGGTTGCCACGGAATCCGTGCGCTCCATCGAACGGTTGATGGATGTAGCAGGCGGCATCATCCACGGCAGTTCTAAAACCATGGATCAGGCAGAGATCGACGCGTTGCTACAGGTCTGAAGCTCTCTGCCCTAGAACCCGCTACCCGCCATTTTCTGAACCTTCTGGAAAATAGGTGGGGGAAGCATCGCTTCCGCGATGACCAGGAAGTCGTTGTTATCGATCCGCCGCAGCTGGTTGGCGAATGTCCCCCGCCAGTCGTCGGGATCACGAATGAACGTGAGTTCGCCCATGAGCGGCTCGGCCGGGGTTTCAACGCAAGCCAGATAAGCCAGCTTCCGGCAAAACCTATCGTCATTACCGCCGGGGGCGCCATGGGAGACATCGTCGGCCACGCGGCCGATGGCGACAAAGTTTTCGACCGGCTCATCATCGTCCGGATCGCCCTCCATGGGGCTATAGACGATGACAAAATCCCCCCGGTTGAGCCGGTTATTCGCCTCGCGGCTGCCGTCGCCCAGTGAAATCTCGCCGGCATTTTGCTGATCCAGCACCGGTTCCCGGTCTTCAACGGTGATCCAAAAAGCCATTTCATTTACTCCTTGGCCGATAGCTGCAAGATACTTTAATCCGGTCGGCGCGCCGCCAGCGCGGCAACACGTGATTTCAGTTCGGCCGGACAAATGCCCATTTTACTCAATTTTGCAAACCTACGAGACCCGGAAGGCGGCAAAAGCCTCGTCCGTAAACGTCACCCCGTGGCCGGGGGTGTCGGGCGCCCGGAGGCATCCGTTGGTGACCGTGTAATCCTCGGTGAAGGGATTGACCTTGAAGAAATTCATATACTCGACGGCGAAGCCACTGTCATACGCGCCGATCATGGTGGTGCTCAGTTCGTGCAGCAGATGGCTGGTGAGCTTCACACCGCCGGCGTCCGCCCTTTTGGCGATCTTGTCCCATTCGGTGACGCCACCGCAGCGGCCGATATCCGGCTGCAGAAAAGCGGCGGCCTTGCGATCACAGATATCCCGGAAGCCCCAGTCGAAGTACACGTTCTCCCCCGCGGCGATGGGAATGGGGCTGTTCTCGGCCACGGTTTGCAAATCCCAGGGGCAATCGGCCAGCACCGGCTCCTCTAGCCAGCCGACGTCATAATCGGCTAGCCACGTTGCCGTCTCGATCGCTTGTTCTGCGGAATAGGTTTGGTTTGCGTCGGTGTAGAGGATAAAGCCGTCGCCCATTTCGCGGCGCAACAGTTCGATCCGCGCCCTATCCCGATCACCGCCGATTTTCAGCTTATAAGAATTGATGCCCCGTTCAGCGTGCTCCTGTGCTTCGGCGATCAGTTCCTCATCGCTGAGGGAGAGCCAGCCACCGGACCCGTAGACCGGCACATCCCGATCCGTGCCGCCCAACATGTCGAACAGGCTTTGACCGGCGGCCTTGGCCGCAATGTCCCAGATGGCGGTGTCCACGGCGGAAAGCGCATGCACGCCGACGCCGCCCCGCATCCGCGCCTTGTTGGGCGCCCACATGCGTTTCCAAAGCGTTTCAGGCCCGCTTGCATCCTGGCCCATGGCTAGTGGCTTTAAGTCTTCATCGACATAGGAGACCACGGCTTTTGTGCCGCGCCGGTCCAGGGACATGGAATAGCCGTAGCCGTCGATCCCGTCTTCGCTCCGTACCCGCACGACAACCCAATCCGCCCCAACATAGGTGCCGAGGGCGCTGCGGATCGGTTTATCAAAGGGGATCTCCAGAACACTGGTGGAAATGTCATTAATCTTCTGCACGGATTGTCCTCCCCGGAAACCGGGAAACATTTGTCCATATCAGGACAGGTCCGCCAAGTTATTTTCTATACATGGCCGGATTGGAAAAAGGATATTTAGGCGGCGGATCGTTTCGATGGTGGCAGCTTTCCGAAAATTCGAAAATGATGGATGGGTTTAGGTGGTGGATATAAGCCTCTGTTTCCACCAGCTTGTTGCGCAGCCGTTCAAACGAGATGAAGCGGCAGATATGGGACAAGCAGGGTATTTGGCCCGAGAACGTCGGGCGGTTGATTTCCCGCATCACCTTTTTCCGCCGCGCATCGGGTGCGACCAGAAACAATGGAATGCTGAGATTGGGCTGTAGGGTCACCAGGTCCGACATGCGGAGGAGGCCGGAATAGACGGACGTGCTGTTTTCGATTTCGAAAGCGGCGACAATAGTTGGACCCTTCAACCAGATCACATCGATCATCTCGATGATGGCGCGGGTCTGGGGCTCAAACAGCACCGGAAGCTCCACCAATAGGCCTTCCAGGTCACTGAATTGGCGGCCATCGATTTCCCGCGAACGGTCATTGCGGGCGACCCAGACCTCCAGCCCCAGATCGTTTCCCAGCTTGGCCAATTGCCATTGAATATGCAGGTGCGCCGACGCTTCATTCTTTGGTGTACGCAATAACAGACCGGGCGGTTTCGGTTCAGGGTTTTCGGGTTCCGGGGAGAGTTCGACAGGCTCCGGAACGGGAGCGGCCTTCTCCAGGCGTTGAACCACTCTCTCGCCATCTTTAATCGGCCATTTGGTCGGGGAGCGGCGGACATGGGTGGTCCAGGATCGCGGCGACTTGCCCGCCGTGAAGATGCTCAACTCGTTCTTCAGGGAGGAGATGGGCACCCCGTGGCGCTGATCCAGCATGATCCGGGGCGTGACCGGGACGCGGGAACGAAAAGCCTTGCTCGACCAGATGGCTTCCTGTCCCCAGAAAGGCTCGCCGGTGACGTCCAACACGCCGATCAATTGAGACACGCCGGTCAGATAGCAAATCAGCACATCTCCGGGCGCCATTTGTTTCACCGTGTTCCACCGGTTTTTTGGAAAACCGGCTATTTTCTCACCTGATGCGACGAACTCAGCCCAAGTTTCCGGCGTGAATAGAGTCGCCCAATACGTTTTCCCAAACACAGAGCCTCTCCCGAAGTGTTGTTGTTATCATTTGGGATCCAATCGGGGGCTGATGCGGCTGTTCTCCGGCTTATTATAAGTGTTTAACGGCAGCCACAATCATAACCTAAAAATTGAATCATATTATTACAATTATAATGTTAACTGCTTAACATTCTAAGAATCATAGGTTACCGACTCGAAACCGCCTCCATTGTGTTTTACCTCTACCCCGCCAAGGGGTAGATGTGGCGGATGGCGGGACAGCGGGACTTCTCCTCTTATTTTGGTGGCATCGGGCGGGCGCTCTCCAGCACCAACTACCGGCGTTATTGGTATGGCCACGTGTTTTCCGCCCACGGGGTCTGGATATTCCACGTCACTGCCCAATGGTTGATGTTCCACCTGACGCATTCGTTTGGCTGGCTGGGGGCTGTGGGTTTTGCCTATTTGGCGCCGTTGTTCATTTTGGGGCCGGTCGCCGGCGCCGTTGCGGACCGATACGGGCACCGGCGGACCGCCATGATCGCCATGGTGTTGGGTGTCAGCATGTCGACCGCAGTCGGCATCCTGACGCTGTCCGGGCTGATGACGCCGATACTCCTGCTCACGCTGACAGCGGTGCAGGGGATTTTTATGTCTTTTGATTTTCCCTCCCGTCAGGCGCTGATCCCTCAGCTATTGGAACGCAAGAACTTGGCCGCTGCGATCAGCATGAACGGCGCGACCTACTACACCGCGAGCTTTACCGGCCCGGCGCTCGGTGGGTTCGTGCTAGCCACCGGAAACACTTATTTCGGGGAACCGGGAGGGGCCGCCGTCGCCTATTTTGCCAGCGCCATCGGTATGGCGTGTCTGCTGACCGCGTTGATCCGGGTGCAGATCGTCAACCCGATGCCGGGCCGGAAGCGGGAAGGGGCCATGATTCCGGCGCTGGCCGCCGACATCCGGGCAGGCATCGCCTACATTATGGCGAACCGGCATTTGAAACTGATCTTGGCGCTGGCTGTGGCCGCGGCGATGATGCTCCGGCCGTTCTACAATCTGATGGCCGGGTTTTCCGAGACCGTGTTTCATCTGGATGAACAAGGTCTCGGCAACATGTTGGCCTCCGCCGGCGTCGGCGCGCTGATCGGGGCGGTTCTCTTGTCGATCCGGGGACGCACCCAGGGCACCACTAGGATACTTCTTCTCTGCGCCGTGGGTGCGTCTGTGTCTTTATTAGTATTCGTGTCCAACAGCGTGGTGGCGGTCGCCTTCGTCGCCTGTTTCTTCGCCGGCGCGTTCATCGGCAATGTAGGCACCTGCGGAACGACCCTGGTGCAGAACGTGGTGGAAGACGAATACCGGGCGCGGGTGATCAGCGTTAATCTGGCCGCTTCGGTCGGCGGGCCCGCCTTTGGCACGCTGGCCATCGGCGCCCTGGCGGAATTCACCGGGTTGCAGGTGGCGATGGGCATTGCTGCCGCGCTGGTGCTGTTGGTCTTGCTGTTGATCGGTGGGAAACTGTTGGCGAATGCGGCGGGGATCGAGGCCGATCCCGAACCGGTCGAGATTAAGTCTTAACCCCGTTTCCAGGTGGTGCCGCCCGGCCCGTCTTCCAGGATGATGCCTTGCCCGGCGAGTTCGTCGCGGATGCGGTCGGAGGTCGCGAAATCCTTGTTGGCGCGCGCCGCCGTGCGTTCCTCGATCAGCGCATCGATGTCGGCGTCGCTGAGACCTGCCGCCCCCTCCGGCTGCCACTTAAACCAGTTTTCGGGATCGAGTTGCAGGAGACCCAACAGGTTGGCGGCGGCTAGCAAATTGGCACTGACTGATCCGTCTTCAGACCTGTTCACGTCGTTGGCCAACTCGTGGAGCACGGCAATTGCCTGCGGCGTATTAAGGTCGTCGGAAAGGGCGTCAATCAGTCCTGTTGTCACGCTCGCGGATTGCTCTGTGGGTGGTGAGGCGCGCAAGGCTCCATACCACCGGTCCAGCGCATCCTTCGCTTGCGCCAGCCCGGCCTTGGTCCAGTTGATCGGCTGGCGGTAGTGGGTCATCAGCATGCAGAGCCGGATGGTTTCGCCATGATGCTCTTTTAACAGGTCATGCACGGTGATGAAGTTGCCCAGGCTTTTGGACATTTTCTCGCCCTCGACCATCAGGTAGCCGTTGTGCATCCACACTTGGGCGAAGGTCTCCGGGCCGTGGGCGCAACGGCTCTGGGCGATCTCGTTCTCATGGTGAGGGAAGACTAGATCCACGCCGCCGCCATGGATGTCGAACGTCTTGCCCAGGTATTTTTCCGACATGGCGGAGCATTCGATGTGCCAGCCTGGCCGCCCATTTCCCCACGGGCTGTCCCAGCCGGGTTGATCCTCGGTGGACGGTTTCCATAGGACAAAATCCGCCGCGTCTTTCTTATAGGGTGCAATTTCGACCCGTGCGCCGGCGATTAGTTCATCGCGGTTGCGGCGCGACAGTTTCCCGTAGTCGTCCATGGACGGCACGTTGAACAAGACATGTCCGTCGTTCTCGTACGCATGGCCCTTGGCGATGAGGTCTTCGATAAGAGCAATCATCTCTGCAATGTGGCCGGTGGCGCGCGGCTCTACATCCGGCGGCAGATTGCCGAGCGCCGCCATATCGGCGTGGAATGCATCGGTGGTGCGCTTGGTGATCTCTTCGATGGGCTGGCCGGTCTCCTGATGGGCGGCGATAATCTTGTCGTCCACATCGGTGATGTTCCGGACATACGTCACTCCCGCGTCGGGATAGGCGTGGCGCAACAGCCTGGCCAACACGTCGAACACGATGACCGGCCGCGCATTGCCGATATGGGCATAGTCGTAGACCGTCGGCCCGCAGACATACATGCCGATCGTGTCATTGCTGATCGGCTGGAACGCCTCTTTCTGCCGCGTCAGCGTGTTGTAGAGTTGTAAGGTCATGACATCTAAAGAATAGAATTATTACTCAAAAAATTTAAACCACAGAGCACAATGAACACGCCACTCTCTTCCGTCACCCGCGGACTTGATCCGCGGGTCCACCTTTTCATTAAACATGGATGCCCGGATCAAGTCCGGGCATGACGAATTATAAGTATACAACGGAATTCACTTCCTCTTCTAATCTCTCTGTGATCTCTGTGGTTAACAAACTCCAACGAGGTGTTTGATCTTTGTAACTCACACCAGGTTCGTGAAACCGTTGGTGATCGGATAGCGGCGGTCGCGGCCGAAGGCGCGGGACGTGATCTTTACCCCCGGTGGCGCCTGGCGGCGCTTGTATTCGGCGCGGTCCAGCATGCGCCAGACCCGGCGCACCACGTCCGGGTCATGGCCGCGCTCGATAATCTCCGAGACGGCGCGCTCCCCTTCAATCAGGCATTGGAGGATATCGTCCAGCACGTCGTAAGGCGGCAG
>Ga0181589_10000186_pt1 | contig 40769 bp, 35 predicted proteins | sample 071ome_25_FD_132444 | JGI IMG/M metagenome (GOLD analysis project Ga0181589, IMG submission 132444) | Coastal salt marsh microbial communities from the Groves Creek Marsh, Skidaway Island, Georgia - 071410BT metaG (megahit assembly) | ecosystem: Environmental > Aquatic > Marine > Intertidal...
AAGAATTGTAATTAGGTAACGCTAAAATCAAATAGCCCTCCTCTTCTAAAAGAGCGGTCAATTGCGTAAGGACTTCTTTGTAATTTGGAATGTGTTCTAAAACATGCCAGAGACTTATCGCTGAAAATTTTTGTGTGCTAAGCTCTTCTAATGAAGAATAAAGTTTAATATTAAATTGCTCCGCCTGCTTACGTGCAAATGAACTCGGTTCAACTCCAAAAGCACTCCAGTTTTTCATTATGAGTTTGGAAACTAAAAAGCCATTTCCAGCTCCGTAATCTAAAACAGAAGAGGAAGAGTCAACTAGTTTTTGAAACAATTTAATTTTTCGAGAGCTTGTATAGTTTTTGACTATTTGATAAACGTAACTCACCAATCCTTTAGCTTCGTTTTGATGAGAGATGTATTCCTCCTGTGGATAATACTTTTCAATATTAGAAGGAAAAGGAGTTGTGCTTAATAGTTTATAATGAGCGTCGTATTCCAAGCTGAAGTCTTCTAAACTACAGCTAAAATCTTTTACTTTAAGTGGGAATCTGCTCATAATTTGAATATAAAAAAACCAATATGTTCCACGTGGAACAATTTGATTATCTTCCTAAAGCTACTAATAAAACACTTATGTCTGATGGAGAAACGCCACTGATTCGAGAAGCCTGTGCGATACTTACTGGTTGTATAGACTGTAGTTTTTCGCGAGCTTCAAAAGACAAAGATTTTAATTTTGAATAGTCAAAGTGTTCAGGAATTTTAACGTATTCCAAACGGTGTAATTTATCAGCATTGTTCTTTTCCTTTTCAATGTATCCAGCATATTTTACTTGAATTTCTGCCTGTTCTAAAACCTCTACGTCTAGGTTATTTTCTTCAATATAAGAAGCAACTACATCTAACTTTCTAAGGTGTTCCAAGCTTACTTTTGGGCGAGAAAAAACTTTAAATAGTTTTCCCCCTTGCTTTACTGTAGCAGAACCAACCTCTTCTAAAATTGGATTGATTTGCTCTGGTGTAACAGAAGTTTCTTTAAAGAATTCTACAAACCCTAGAGATTCTTTCATCTTTTGCTCCATTCGGATCATACGATCTTGTTTTGCAATACCTAATTTATAGGCGCGGGCAGTAAGTCTGAAATCCGCATTGTCTTGGCGAAGTAAGGTTCTGTATTCTGCCCTAGAGGTAAACATACGATAAGGCTCTTCAGTTCCCTTGGTGATTAGATCATCAATCAAAACTCCAATATAGGCTTCGTCCCTTTGAAGCACAAAGGGCTCCTCTTCGTTGATTTTTAAATGGGCATTAATTCCGGCCATTAGTCCTTGTGCTGCTGCTTCTTCATAGCCGGTGGTTCCATTGATTTGTCCTGCAAAAAATAGGTTGGAAATTAATTTAGTTTCCAAGCTGTGCTTTAATTGAGTAGGAGGGAAGTAGTCGTATTCGATGGCATAACCTGGTCTAAAAAACTTAACTTTTTCAAAGCCTTTTACAGAACGCAACGCCTTAAATTGAACATCTTCTGGAAGTGAAGTTGAGAATCCATTTACATACACTTCAACAGTATTCCAGCCTTCAGGTTCGACAAAAATTTGATGAGCATCTTTATCAGCAAAACGATTAATCTTGTCTTCAATAGAAGGACAATAACGAGGTCCTAAAGATTTAATTCTACCATTAAACATTGGAGATCGATCAAAACCTTCTTTTAAAAGATTGTGTACCTCAATAGAAGTATGCGTCATATAACAATCCAATTGGCGCTCCAAGGACTTAGTGTTTGTATAAGAAAATTTTGCAGGGATTGAATCTCCTGGTTGAGGTATCATCAAATCATAATTCAAGGATCTGCCATCAACTCTTGGTGGAGTACCTGTTTTCATTCTTCCAGAATCAAAACCTAAATCAACTAATTGCTCGGTAATTCCTGTTGCTGCTTTTTCACCAGCACGTCCTCCTCCAAATTGCTTTTCTCCAATATGAATAAGGCCATTTAAAAAAGTACCATTAGTTAGAATTACAGCATCAGCTTCAATGGAAATTCCAAGGGATGTTTTAACTCCACGTACTTTAGAATCTCTGATGATTAACTCATTGACCATGTCTTGATAAAAATCGACGTTGGGTGTTTGCTCTAACATCAATCGCCAGTGCTCTGCAAAAAGCATGCGATCGTTTTGAGTTCTTGGACTCCACATCGCAGGACCTTTTGATTTATTGAGCATCTTAAATTGTATGGCTGAAGTATCGGATACAATTCCGCTATATCCTCCTAAGGCATCAATTTCTCGGACTATTTGTCCTTTAGCAATTCCTCCCATAGCAGGATTACATGACATTTGAGCAATATTTTGCAATTGCATAGTCACTAAAAGGGTAGAAGAACCCATATTAGCTGCCGCAGCTGCTGCTTCTGCACCCGCGTGTCCTCCACCTACAACTATTACATCGTACTTTTTATCGAACATAATTTAGTGTTCCACGTGGAACATTTTAAGTTTTTCGTCTTCCTTTAGAGTCATCATATCTTGTTCTTCATCCGTCTTGTCATTGTAATTCATTAGATGAAGTAGGCCGTGAACCATGACTCTGAGTAGCTCATTTTCAAAAGAAACATTGAAATCTACTGCATTTTCCTTAACGCGATCAACAGAAATAAAGATATCTCCTGAAACAATCTCATTTTCAACATAATTAAAGGTTATTATATCAGTTAAAGTATTGTGATTCAGATACTTAACATTCATTTCATAGAGTTCTTCATCCGAAACAAACACATAATTTAAATCTGCTATCTCAAAATTCTCAGATTTAGCTACATTTTGCAACCACAGGCTGATTTCATCAGCTTGTGTTAAGTCAAAATCCGTATTATAAGAATATTCGATCACCTTTAAGTATATTGTGGTTGCAAAGATACAAAATTACTGTTGTTGAAATACTTCTTCAGTGTCAATAGGGCTGCTTAGTAAACAATAGTAATTATATTTGCAGAGTAAAACTAAAAGATGAAAGATCAAGTACGCGTAAGATTTGCACCAAGTCCAACTGGCCCCTTACACATTGGAGGGGTGAGAACTGCATTATTCAATTATCTATTTGCAAAGAATAAGGGTGGTACATTTATCCTTAGAATTGAAGATACTGATCAAACTAGATTTGTTGAGGGCGCAGAAGATTATATAGTAGAAAGTTTAAACTGGTGTGGAATTCCTTTTGATGAGGGCCCAGGAAAAGATGGGGGATTTGGTCCCTATCGCCAAAGTGAACGCAAAACACTTTACAAGGATTACGCTCAACAACTGATCGATAATGGTAGTGCTTATTACGCCTTTGATACTCCAGAAGAATTAGACCAACTTCGAAAGGAAGCAGAGGAAAACAAATCTACATTTACCTATAATTCATTTAATAGAGAGGGCTTAAACAACTCTTTGAATTTGTCAAAAGAAGAAGTTGAAGTAAAATTGAGTTCAAATACTCCTTTTGTGATTCGTTTTAAGACACCATCAAACACTCAAATAAGTACACAAGATTTGATTCGAGGACATGTGGTTTTTAATACCAACACCTTGGACGATAAAGTGCTTTATAAGTCTGATGGAATGCCAACCTATCATCTGGCTAATATTGTAGATGATCATTTGATGAATATTTCTCATGTCATCAGAGGAGAAGAGTGGTTGCCATCACTTCCTTTACACATACAGCTCTATCAAGCCTTTGGTTGGGAAATACCAGAGTTTGCTCACTTACCGCTGATTATGAAGCCTGTTGGAAAAGGGAAACTCTCTAAAAGAGATGGAGATAAAATGGGCTTCCCTGTATTTCCATTAGCGTGGAATGATTCTATCGGTTATAGAGAGGAAGGATTCGAACCAGAAGCAGTCATCAACTTTTTAGCGCTCTTAGGCTGGAATCCTGGTGATGAAAGAGAAGTCTTTAGCCTTGGTGAATTGGTACAGCTTTTTGATCTATCAAGAGTCAATAAATCAGGTGCTCGTTTCGATCCTGAAAAGAATAAATGGTTTAACCAACAACAATTGCAACTCAAATCAGAGGGAGAACTACTAGAAGGATTTAAACAGCTTTTAGCGGCTCATCAATTATCTAGTTCCTATTCTGATCAAGAATTAGCAACGATTATTTCGCTTGTAAAAGAGCGTGCTGTTTTTGCAAAAGATTTATTGGAGCTATCTGATTATTTCTTTGTAGCTCCTGAATCTTATGATGAAAAAAATCTTAAAAAACAGTGGAAGGAGCAGAGCCCGGAAATCATGAAAGAACTTATTGAATTATGGAATTCTTTCGAGTCTTTTGATTCTGCCTCTCTAGAAGAAGAAACTAAAAAATGGATCGAAGCAAAGGCCTATTCTTTTGGTCAGGTCATGCCGCCTCTTCGATTGGTGTTGGTTGGTGCTTTAAAGGGTCCTCATCTTTTTGATATCGCTGCGCTGATTGGTAAACAAGACTCTATTTCAAGGATTGAAACAGCCTTAAAACGTTTGTCTTAAACCCTTTCTTTTAATAGGCTTTTTTCGTAACTTGATAAGAAAATATCAAGATGAGTTATCTATTGTACCCCCTTTATGTCATTTTAGCATTTTTGCTATTGGCGTCCTTTTTTACAGTTAAGCAACAAACTGCTGTTATCATTGAGCGTTTTGGTCGCTTTTTAAGCGTCCGTAATTCCGGTCTACAAATGAAAATACCATTAGTAGATCGTATTTCTGGTCGAGTGAGTTTAAAGATTCAACAGCTCGATGTGATTGTCGAAACTAAGACCTTAGACGATGTATTTGTCAAGCTAAAAGTTTCAGTTCAATTCGTTGTGATTAAAGAAAAGGTTTACGAGGCCTTTTACAAATTAGAATTTCCTCATGATCAGATAACTTCATATGTATTTGATGTGGTTCGCGCCGAAGTTCCTAAGATGAAATTAGACGATGTGTTTGTTAAGAAAGACGATATCGCTATCGCAGTAAAAGGCGAATTACAAGACGCAATGCTCGACTACGGATATGATATCATTAAAACACTTGTAACGGATATCGATCCAGATGCACAGGTGAAGGCGGCGATGAATCGCATTAACGCTTCTGAAAGAGAAAAAATTGCTGCTCAATTCGAGGGTGATGCTGCTCGTATATTAATTGTTGAAAAAGCAAAAGCAGAGGCTGAAAGCAAACGTCTTCAAGGGCGTGGTATTGCCGATCAACGTCGTGAAATTGCTAAAGGGTTAGAAGAATCTGTCGATGTACTCAACAATGTGGGTATTAATTCTCAAGAAGCCTCAGCACTTATTGTGGTCACTCAACACTATGATACCTTACAATCGCTTGGAGAAGAAACGGATTCAAATTTAATCTTGCTTCCTAACTCTCCTCATGCCGCTTCAGACATGCTTAACAATATGGTAGCCTCCTTTACGGCCAGTAACCAAATTGGAGAAGTGATGAAGGCTAATAAAAACAAGCGATCAAACGATAAAAACAAAGAGTAATCTAAGAATCTAGTTTAGCCCAAGTATCGCGAAGTCCAACTGTTTTATTGAAAACTAGTTGTTCGCTCGTACTGTCTTTATCTACCACAAAATATCCGATGCGTTGAAATTGAAAACGGTCTTCTACTTTAGCGTCCATTAATGAAGGCTCTACAAAGGCTTCGATTTCTTCGAATGAATTTGGGTTGACAAATTCCATAAAGTCTTTGTCTTTATGAGCGTCTGGTGTTGGATCTGTAAACAATCTATCGTAAAGACGAACTTTTACGCTCTTAGCGTGTGTTTTAGACACCCAATGAAGTGTTCCCTTTACTTTTCGTTTAGAAGCTTCGCTACCACTCCCTGAACGCGTATCAGGATCGTAAGTACAGTAAACCTTAGTAACATTTCCATCAGCGTCCTTATCACAAGAAACAGCCTTGATGATGTATCCGTTTTTAAGTCGTACCTCTGAATCTAATTTTAATCTAAAGAACTTGCGATTTGCTTCTTCTTTAAAATCTTCTTTTTCGATATAAAGGTATTTTGAAAAAGGAACTTTTCTACTTCCAGCGTTTTCATCTTCTGGATTGTTTTCCGCTTCAATCCATTCTTCTTGGTCTTCTGGATAATTGGTGATTTCGAGAAGTAGTGGGTCTAAAACAGCGTGAACTCTATCAGCTGTCTTGTTGAGATCCTCTCTGACTGTAAATTCTAAGAGGGATAAATCAACAACGTTGTCGCGTTTTGCAATTCCGATGGTATCTGCAAAATTTCTAATAGACATCGGCGTATAACCTCTTCTTCGAAGTCCTGAAATAGTTGGCATTCGTGGATCATCCCAACCAGAAACAACTCCTTGTTCCACTAATTGTAACAATCTTCTCTTGCTGACAACTGTATGTGAAAAGTTTCTTCTTGCAAACTCTCGTTGTTTTGGTCTTAAATTATCAGGAGTCACTACTTGATCTAAGAACCAATCGTAAAGCTCTCGATGCATCGCAAATTCAAGTGTACAAAACGAATGTGAAATGCTTTCTATATAATCACTTTCACCATGGGTCCAATCGTACATTGGATAAATACACCAATCATTTTTGGTTCGGTGATGAGATTTGTGAAGAATGCGATACATAATAGGATCTCTCATCAACATATTCGATGAGCTCATATCTATTTTTGCTCTTAGCACATGTTCACCTTCTTTGTATTTTCCTTCTTTCATCTCTCTAAAAAGACGAAGGTTTTCTTCAACTGTTCGATCTCTAAAAGGACTTGCGGTACCGGGTTCTGTAGGTGTTCCCTTTTGCTGTGCAATAGCCTCAGCATTTTGACTATCCACATAGGCCTTCGATTGCTTGATGAGTTCCTCTGCCCAATCGTATAATTGTCCAAAATAATCAGAAGCATAGCACTCCTTATCCCACTCAAATCCCAACCACTCAACATCTCTTTTGATGGCGTCTACATATTCCTGTTCTTCTTTTGTAGGATTGGTGTCGTCAAACCTTAAATTAACAGGAGCAGAATAACGCAATCCTAGACCAAAATTTAAACAAATAGAACTAGCATGTCCTATGTGTAAATATCCATTTGGTTCAGGTGGAAAACGAAAACGCAAACTACTCTTAGAGTAGTCTTTAGCTAAATCTTCTTCTATGATATGCTCTATAAAATTAAGCGATCGCTTTGTGGAACTCATATTCGTATATTTGAGTGGCAAAGATAGGGATTCAAAAGGAGAAAATTTCATTAAAATACTCCTATCGAAAATTGTACTTTTACCGTATGGGAAGAATTGATTTAAAAAATATTAGAGTATACGCTTATCACGGATGCTTAAAAGAAGAGACGGCTATTGGTAGCGATTATTTGGTACAATTAAGTGTTGAAGCGGATCTATCAAAAGCATCTATTTCAGATGATCTCACAGATACTGTTGACTATGTCGATCTCAATGCTATTGTCAAACAAGAAATGGCGATTCCAGCTAAACTATTAGAATTTGTAGCAAAACGAATTGTGGATCGAGTATTTAATGAACATTCGTTGGTAACTAAAATCAGTGTGGAAGTTGAAAAAATGAATCCTCCAATAGGAGGAGATGTTCAGGCGGTTTCAGTCATTCTTACTAAAAGCCGTTAAATTTTGTTGGGAATTTAAAAAAACTATTAACTTTGCAGCCTGTAAATGGCATCGTGGCCGAGTGGCTAGGCAGAGCTCTGCAAAAGCTTGTACAGCAGTTCGAATCTGCTCGATGCCTCAAAGAACCCGTCAATCGACGGGTTTTTTATGTTCTATAAGTTCTATTCCCTTTTCTATATTTAATTGTTCTTTTGGTAAAAAGCCTTTTACAATTAGAACTAAACCACATACAAATAAGATAATCCCGATCGTTTTCTTCAAAACAAAAATTCTTCGAAAGGTGAGTTTGGATTTGAGTTGCTTGGCTAAAACTACTTTAAAAATATCAGTAATAAAATACGTGGTTAAGATTGTTCCAAAAAACAATCCAATTCTACTGGGATCATTGTCTAAGCTCGGTCCTGTTATAACCAATAAGCCCAACCAAAATATTAAGACCCCTATATTGACAAAGTTTAACAAAAAGCCTTTGATGATTAAATGAAGATAATCGTCGTTTAAGGATTTAGGTCTAAAGTCTTTTAAACGTACTTTTTTTAGGTAAATCACCAATCCGTAAACCGATAAGATCACGCCTCCAAAAATAAAAACCGCCGGTAAATTAGTGAGTTGATCTAGAAGTTGATAGGAAGAAAAATACGCTAAAGCGATAAAGACAATATCTGCTAAAACAACCCCTAAATCAAAGAGTAAAGCACAGCGAACACCTCTGATTACTGAGGTTTCAATAAGGACAAAAAACACTGGTCCTATCATAAAACTCAATAAGATGCCAATAGGAATCGCTGCTTGTATATCTTCAAACATCAGTTGTCCATTCTTTTGATAAAACCTCCAAAGAGTTTTTTCTCATCAACTTTTTTAGGGTTGCCATAAATCAATACCGTGCCTCCTGCTTTTACATTAGCATTGACGTAATCTGTTGCGTTAACCGAGGCGTTACCTCCAGCATTAACCGCTATGGTGGTAAAAGAAGATTTGAGATTTTCTCCTGAATAAATTCCTCCAGTATTGATAGTGATATCTTGTAGTTTAGTGGTTCCTCTTAATTTTACTTCTCCGTTAAAAAAAGCCTTAACTAATAATTGATCGAGTTCTAAATTTGCTTCTATTAAAGCACTTTCATAAGCTTCTAATAAAAGTTTATCTTGGCTAATGGTTTCTTTTATCGATATAAAACTCTCATCATTAGCTTGAATAATTGAAAGAGGATCTTTGTAGTATAGTTTTACAAAAGTTTTATATCCTGAAAACAACTTAGAAATCTTCATTCGGATAACAAGTGTTCCTTTTTTATTTTCGATCTGAATATTGTCTTTTTCTTGACCACTGAGTTCGACGGCGTTTTTATATGAAGCAATTAATTCAACTGCTAAGCCGTCATAGGTTTTAATCTCATTAAAATCACCTAAATCTTGTGCAGCTCCAATTAGACTACTTAGAATAAATAGAACAAATAGACGATATGTTAGTCTCAATTGTAAACTCATTGATGTCTTAAAGATAAAACTAAGTTACAAATCTTTAACGATCCGAAGCTTGGATAAGATTAAAATCCATTTGCCTTTTCTCTAGATTAGTTTGCTTGATACTTACAGTTACCTCATCTCCAAGTTGATAGGTTTTTTTAGTATTCACACCAATCATTGAATAGTGCAGTGGATCAAAAGTGTATAAATCACCTGGTATATCTTTAATACGAACCATTCCCTCACATTTGTTTTCGATGATTTCAACATACATACCCCATTCAGTCACACCCGAAATAACACCTAAAAACTCATCTTGATCTAAAGATTCCATGTATTTAATCTGCATATACTTGATCGATTCACGTTCTGCAGAAGTAGCCACAGCTTCCATTTTAGAACAGTGTTTACAAGCTTCTTCGATTACTTTTTGTTTTCTAGACTTAGCGCCATTTAAATAAAACTCTAAAAGGCGGTGAACCATTACATCTGGATAACGTCGGATCGGTGAAGTAAAATGGGTGTAGTATTCAAAAGCCAATCCATAATGACCAATGTTTTCAGTAGAATATTCCGCCTTAGACATGGATCGTATAGCAAGTGTATCTACTAAATTCTGTTCTTTTTTTCCAACGACATCTTTGAGTAATTGATTGAGTGATTTACTCAAACTGAGATGGTCTTTTAAATTAAGACTGTGACCATAACGAGCAACAACTTGGTTTAAAGCGGTTAGTTTATCTATATTTGGTTCATCGTGAACACGGTATACAAAGGTTTTTGGTGGATCTTGTTTTCCAATAAATTCAGCTACTTTTTTATTAGCGAGTAACATGAATTCTTCAATGAGTTTATTAGCGTCTTTTGACTCTTTGAAAAAGACAGAGGTCGGTTGATTTTCTTGATTTAAATTGAATTTAACTTCGATCTTATCAAATGAAATAGCCCCAGAACTCATTCTCTTTTTTCTGAGTTTTTTAGCGAGTTTATCTAATGTAATAATCGCATCAACAAAAGTATCATCTACACTATAAGAAGAGGATCGAATCGAAATATGTTCTGGTATTTCATTGGACTTTGTTTCGATAATGTGTTGTGCTTCTTCGTATGAAAAACGCTCGTTTGAATCGATGACTGTTCTTCCGATCCACTGGTTTTTGATTTGAGCATTTTTGTCGATAATAAATACGATCGAAAAAGTGTACTTTTCTTCATTAGGGCGAAGTGAACAGGCTTGATTGGAGAGAATCTCTGGAAGCATAGGAACTACTCTATCTACTAAATAAACAGAAGTCGCTCTTGAAAATGCCTCATCGTTTAACACGGTATCAAATTTTAAATAATGCGATACATCTGCAATATGGATTCCTATTTCATAATCTCCATTTTCTAAAGCAGTAAACGACAGCGCATCATCAAAATCTTTAGCATCTTTTGGATCAATGGTAAAGGTAAGATCTGATCGCATATCTCTACGCTTTGCAATTTCATCTGCAGTAATGGAGGTGTCTATTTGATCAGCGTATTCCAATACTTCTTTTGGAAATTCATGTGGTAATCCATAAGATGCTAATATGGAATGTATTTCTGTTTGATGTTCTCCTGGTTTTCCTAAAACTTCGATCACCTTTGCAGAAGGAGAGTCTGTTTTATCAGACCAATGTGTAAACTCAATAAGAACCTTATCACCGTCATTAGCCTTGTTTAAATCGGAAAGAGGCACGTAGAAATCCTTGTGTAACTTTGGATCAGAAGGTACAACAAAAGCAAATTTATCTTGTAAATCAACCCTACCTACAAATCTTGTTTTAAATCGTTCTACAACACTAACTACTTCACCTTCAACTTTACTTCCTTTTCGTTGAGGGAATATGTAGACATTAACGATGTCTTTATTAAAAGCTGTATTGGTATTTCTTCCAGAAATAAACACATCTTCATCTCTTCCTTCAATGCTTACATAAGCATTTCCTCTAGAAGTAATATCGATAACTCCTTTTTCGTATTTCTGAAAACTAGGTACTGCTTGATATTGACCCTTACGTACTTGTTTGACTGCATTTTTTTTCACTAAAAACTGAACTGCAGCAACCATTTGTCTCTTTAAAATCTCATCCTGAAGATTGAGTTTATGAGCTATTTGTCTGTAAGTAAAAGATTTATTGGGAGCGTCATCTAAAAATTGCATTACTAATTTTGTAATCCCATTCTTTTGACTCGAATTCTTTTTATTTTTCTTTTTCTTTCCCATTACTTACAAAACTACATCCTATAAGTTTTCAAACAACGAAAGGACTAAAATGTTATAAACACTTTTAAATACAATTATTATTTTATTTTTTATTTAAATGCATTTTTTATGATTATAATAGTGTGTTAATAAGGTTGATAATAAACTAGAGTCTTTTTGAATATCAATATCTTTTTTAGTTTTTCAACAAGTTTTCATTTAATTAAAACACAATATATCAATTAGTTGATTTACTTATTAAAAGCTGTTCATAAGTTGTGTTGACAACTAAAATTTAATAAGTATTTTTAAAATAAGTGTCAATAATTACAGTTTTTATTCTGATAAAAAGTCAACAAACTTTCAAAAGAAAACAACTCTAGATACAATAATAATTATATATGAGAATTGGTTTTAAACAGGCAATTTTTTAAACCTCAAATTTTAAGTCTTTTTATTAACAAGACTGTTAATAGCTAACTGATTGGTATGGTGAATATTAAACAATACTTATTAATAAGTATGTTTATAATGACATTTTAGTGAATAGTTGTAAATTTACCCTATAAATATCTACTTATGAAAATCGCTATTGGAAATGATCACGCTGGTCCTTCTTATAAGGAGGCAATCGTAAACCTTTTAAAAGAAAGAAATATTGAAGTTATCAACTACGGAACCAACTCAGAGGACTCTGTAGATTATCCTGATTTTATTCACCCTGTTGCTGAATCTGTAGCTACAGGAGATTCTGATTTAGGAATCATTATATGTGGTTCTGGAAACGGAGCGGCAATAACCGCAAACAAACACCAAGAAATTAGAGCTGCTCTTTGTTGGAATAAAGAAATAGTGGCCTTAGCAAAACAACACAACAACGCTAATATTCTAAGCTTACCAGCCAGATATATTTCAATACCGCAAGCGCTTGCAATGGTTGAAACTTTTTTAGACACTGAATTTGAAGGAGGAAGACACCAAAACAGAATTGATAAAATTCCCTGCGCTTAAATGGGACATCACCACCACCATAACAGAAGAGAATCTTCTTTAAAATGGTCTATTTTTTTAAATGTGATCATTACAGCAGCTCAAGTGGTGGGTGGTATTATATCAGGTTCTTTAGCGCTTTTATCAGATGCTTTACACAACTTTTCTGATGTTATTTCTCTAATAGTCAGTTATGTGGCTTTGCTTTTAGGTAAAAACGACGCGAGTCAAGACAAGACATTTGGTTATAAACGAGCAGAAATCATCGCTGCATTTGTCAACGCTTCGACCTTAATCATCGTAGGAGTGATGTTAGTCATTGAAGCGGTCGAGCGATTCATTAATCCTCAACCAATCAATGGAGGATTAGTGGTTTGGTTTGCTGTCTTAGGAATTGCTGTGAATGGATTTTCTGTTTTGTTAATCAAAAGAGATGCTCATGTCAATATGAATATGAAATCAGCATACCTCCATTTGTTAACTGACATGTTAGCTTCTGTTGCTGTTCTCATTGGAGGAATATTGATGTATTTTTTTGACTGGTATTGGATAGATGCCTTACTTACTTTAAGTATTGCTTTATATTTAATCGTAATTAGTTATAGCTTACTTGTGGACTCTACTCGGATCTTAATGTTATTTACTCCAAAAGACATCGATTTAGCAGCTTTAGAAAAAGACATTAAAACAATTGAACTGGTTAATAATGTTCATCATGTTCACGTATGGCAACTCAATGAAGACGAAGTTCATTTAGAGGCCCATATCGATTTTGATAAAGACATCAGTTTGATTGATTTTGGAAACAAACTCAAGGAAGTGGAGCAGATGCTGTTAGAAAAATACAAGATCAATCACGTGACACTTCAACCTGAGCACGGATACGAAGAAGAGAAACCTCTAATCGTTCAAGACTGATGGATTTTTTAATTAAATCGTATAGTGAACTCACCAAAGAAGAGCTTTATGAGATGCTTCGATTACGAGCGGAGGTTTTTGTAGTAGAACAAGATTGTCCTTATCAAGATGTTGACAACAAAGATCAAAAAGCTTATCACGTCTTAGGATATGATCAAGATCATTTAGTTGCTTATACCCGATTTTTTAAAGCGGGAGACTATTTTGATAAAGCATCTATCGGAAGGGTAGTAGTTAAACAATCACATAGAGGTTCTCAATTAGGTTATGAGTTGATGAATGCTACTATTAAAGCATTAAAAGAAACGTTTTACACTAACAGTATCGAGTTATCTGCTCAAGAATATTTACTTGAGTTTTATAAAAAACTAGGATTTAATCCAATAGGAGCAACCTACTTAGAAGACGGCATCCCACACCGCAAAATGATTAAAGACTAATTGGTCTCGGCGACTGCTACTTTGGAATCAGCTGTTCCATAATAAAGCAACCAACGCTCATTAAAATAAACCAATCCTTCAACAAAACACACTTCATTAACCTCTCCAACACGCTCGTAATCTTTGTCGGGCTTTATAAAATACGACTCTGAACGATCGATGAGTTTATAGGGAGTATTGCTATCAAATAAGGCTTGACCAGCTGCATAGGTAAATTCGGGTAAGTTTGGATCGTTATTGTTTTTGGCGTTAGAGGCATTGTAAATCAGCTTAATGCCTTCTTTAGTATACAGCGCAAAAGGACCAGGTTCTACTAATCTGGAATCGAAATAACCAGGTCTAGGATGTAAGACAGAAATCATTTCTTGGCTCTCTGCGTTTTCAAGAACCGACCAAGAGATGAGGTCCTCAGAGCTCGCCATAAATAAATCAGTATCGCCAAAATACATCCAATAACGTCCGTTTATTTTTTTTGCTATAAAATCAGCACCCCTTTGCTCGGCTACAATAGCTCCTGATTTTGACCACATATCGATGTATTTCTCATCTTTAAAAATAGGGCCGTGTTTTTGCCAGTTATAGAGATCTTTAGAGGTAGCCACAAAGAGTCGAGCAGTTGTTCCATCGTAAGAGGTATAAGTTAAAATATATCGACCATCTTCTGAAAGCACAATTCTTGGATCTTCAACTCCTCCAGGCCATTCGTAAGACTTTAAATGATCCTCATCTGGATAAAAGACAGGAGCGGCCTGTTTTTCAAAGTGCACTCCATCGGTTGATATCGCTAAAGCGATACGAGAAGTCATCATTGAATCTTGAGCTCTGTACAAAAGATAAACCTTGCCATCTTTAACAACAGCGGTAGGGTTCAGCACGTTTTTTTCTTCAAAAAAGACCTCCTCTTTTCGAATGGGATCCATAAAAGAAAGATCTGTGCTGGGTTTTAAAATAGGATTGACTTTATCGAGTTTTTCAAAGGGACCTAATTGCCATGATTGTTCCTCCTGAATCTGAGGAGTATTTTGACAAGATAGAATTGTGAACAGCGTTGCGATGCTAAATAGGTGGTTAAGCTTTTTCATTCGATAGTTTTTTTAAAAGGTTGTTCATTAATTCACAAAGTTCCTCATATTCAGGAATGGTTTTTCCTAAATAGATAAACATCATAAGCATTCCCTTTTCTAGAGAAGAATCATTTTGAATTCTCAGACTTTCACGCATGAGTCTTTTGATTCTATTTCTATGGACCGCTAAGGCGTGATTTTTCTTTGGAACAGAAAATCCAAACAAAGAATCTTCTTCACTATCGACATCCAAATACCTCAAGTGCAAAGGACCCACGTTAAGGCGCTTTCCTTTTTCAAAGAGCAGTCCGATTTTTTTCTTACTCTTTAATCTTGAGGTATTTGCGATAGAGATACTCATTATTCTTCCCCTTGGTAGCTGTTGTTTTCTAAATCGATATCAGCCATTAATCCAGAAGGGTCAATTTGTATTCCCTTGATGCTATTCATGGGTCTGTCAATAGTAATCTCATAAGTTGGATAGGCCCACGGCCATGATTTTAAAACAGTTCTATCAATGGTTGGATAGGGATTTTCTTTTTGCCCATACATCATACGAAGTGGCGCATAAAATGTTTCAGAAGAACCGTCTTTATATACCACTAAAAGATCTATAGGCATAGGCATCAGACCTTTGCGCTCTAATACAATTTTAGTTCCATTGGCGTTTTCCTCAACACTTTTAATGCCGTAGTCGATGGTGTTTGTGGTTTTAGTCCAATCGGTTAAATACCAATCCAATTCCATATCAGAAACCTTTTCAGCGACTCTTTTAATATCGTTTGGAGTTGGGTGTTTAAACTTAAAATCCTCATAATACTTCCTAATGGTTTTCATTAAATTTTCTTGACCGATGATATAACCGAGCTGAGACAAAAACACAGAACCCTTAGAGTAGGCCGCAATACTGTATGCAAAATTTAAATCGTATCGATCTGAGTGGGTTGTTTGTGGTTGTTCTTTTCCAGAATTTACAAGCGCTCTATAACCTCTGTACGATCCTTCAAAGGGGTTGTCTAAGTTTTTCTCCATGAGTTGATTCATACAAAGTGAAGAGATAAAAGAGGTGAATCCTTCGTCCATCCAAGAGTGTTTGGTTTCGTTGGTTGCCAAGATGTGTTGAAACCAAGAATGAGCCATTTCATGAGCCATTACTCCCACAAGAGAACCGAAGTCACGGCCACCTGTAATAAGGGTGCTCATCGCGTATTCCATACCGCCATCACCTCCTTGAACAACTGAATATTGATCGTAAGGGTATTTGCCAACATTGTTACTAAAGAAGCGCATTGCTTCCTCAGTTTTAGGCTGTAGTTTTTTCCAGTTTTCGATTAGTTCTTCATCGTTTTTATAGAAGAAATGAAGAGTAGGTCCATCTTCCATTTGTCGAACATCGTGGATGTAATTTGGGTCAGCAGCCCACATAAAATCGTGAACCATCGGCGCTTTAAAATGCCAGGTTAATTTTTTGCCACGAGTCTTTACTTGGGTTCCTGGAGTTTGATAGCCATGTCCAATTTCTTGAGGGTTTTGTAAGTATCCAGTTCCCCCAACCGTATAGTCTTTGTCGATGGTGATTTTAACATCAAAATCTCCCCAAACTCCGTGAAACTCTCTAGCGATATAAGGTGTGGCATGCCATCCTTCATAATCGTACTCCGCTAATTTGGGATACCATTGCGACATCGAAAGGGCAACGCCCTCTTTTGAATTGCGACCTGATCTTCTGATCTGTTCTGGAATTTGTCCCGAGAACTTGAGCTTAAAAGTGGTCGAAGCGCCACTTGCAAGAGGTTGGTCGAGAATGATTTTAGCGATAGTTCCCTCTTCTACAAACGAAACTGAAGCCCCGTCTTGAGTTACTTCGCTGATGTGTAGATATCCAATTTGTTCAGGAGTAAGAGAAGCAATTCTGCTCTTCTTGTCTTCAGTAATCATTCTGCGATCTGGATCAGCAATGTTTTGTAGTCGAATGTCCATTTCACTCCCTGGCTGAAAGGCATTGTAGTACAAATGAATGAAGACCTTATTTAATTCATCAGGAGAATTATTAGTGTAGATCAGCTGCTGCGTTCCTGTATAGGTAAAGTCTTTAACATTGAAGTCAACATCCATCTGATAGTCGACTTTTTGTTGCCAATAAGAGGATTGTTGCGCAAGAGCAAGTGTGCTGATGCTTAAAAATAAAGCAAAAGTTTTGAGGGTTTTAATATTCATAGTGTTTTAGTTTAAATCGTTTTTTTGTGATGAGATCTGCTAGTTTTAAAGCTTGATAAGCATTGACGATACGACCGCTTTTTGAAAAGGAATCAAAAGGCTTTAAGGTCTCTTCTTCTTGACTTACATCGATGACGTCTAAATTGATTTTAGTTCCCGATAGCATTAGAATTTTTTTGAGTTCAGAAGCTTTTAAGTTTGGATATCTAGACCATACTAAGGCAGCAATTCCAGACACCACTGGGGCCGCCATAGAGGTTCCTCCTTCGTATTTGTATTTGCTCTGGGGAATGGTTGAATAAATCTCATCTCCTGGAGCAAACACATCGACATTTTCTTTTCCAATATTGGAGAAGGAAGCAATCATATCAGTTCCAAAACTCGGAGCTAATGCTCCTACTGAAATGAAGTTCTTTACAAATTCACCTTTCGTTCCTTTGTGGTCGTTAGGATAGTTTGGGTTTTTTGAAACCAAGTCAATGTCTTTTGAATCATTACCCGCCGCGTGAACGATCAGTACATTCTTGCTTTGAGCGTATTTAATCGCATCGTAAACCCATTCTTTGTTTGGAGAATAGCGTTTTCCAAAACTGCAATTGATGATTTTAGCACCATTGTCTACCGCATAGCGAATACCCAAGGCGATATCTTTGTCGTATTCATCTGCATTGGAAACAGAGCGGATGCTCATCAGTTTTACGTTGTCGGCTACTCCATAACTACCTAGCTCATTCATTCGACTCGCGCCTACAATACCCGCTACATGGGTTGCATGGGATTCTTCAGGAAAGAGGTTTTTAGGATTCCCATTTCCATAAGGTACATCCAATAAATCATAGGGATTATCCCCAACAGAAGTCCTTCCATTAAAGTTGACGTTATAGCTGTAATCAACCTGATCGCTGAAGTATTGAATACCAGAATCGATTTCTTCAAGAGCCATTTCAACAGAATCAGCGAAGCCTAACATCTGTTTTAGTAAGCCAATATGGCCTTTTAAAATGATATTGGTAGTCTCAAAAGATTCGAGATCTTCAATGCTGTACTGCTCTAGAGCAGCAGCCTTTTTAAAGGCTTTGTCGGCTTCGATTACAGCCATCTTAATACTCTTATAACGATCTCTGTTTTGAATCGCTTCGACTAACGCTTTTTCAACCTCAGCCTTGACTTTTTCTTGAAGGCTGGCATCTCCAATTTTGTTGGCGAGAATTCGAGTGTTTTCGAGCTGTTCTTGATAGGCATCTCCTAAGAAATTATAACCGTGAATATCATCGATATACCCATTTTGGTCGTCGTCAATACCATTGTTGGGAATCTCGTCTTCATTTACCCATAACATACCCTTGAAATCTTCGTGATCTAAATCCATACCTGAATCTAAAATAGCGACAATCAGTTCTTTTGAAGGTTTGTCAGCGATAAATTCATAGGCCTTGTCCAAACTTATTCCAGGGATAGAATCTCTAAAAGGGTCTGCAAATCGCCACTGTTGTTTTTGAGATTCAGTCAAGGCTTCTTTTTTCTCGGCAAAGGCATAAGAATCAATGACAAATTCAGGAATGAGCAAACTCTTACAAGAGGCAAAAAGTAACAGTAGCAAGAGACTAATGGGTTTAAAGATCGAGTACTTCATTTGAGTGTATTATAGAGAATTAAAAGTAATGATTTTATCGGAGCGAATCCCTCTTTCGGTGTTCTTTAAAGAACAGAGCTCGTGATGAGCATCGTGCTCAAAAAAGAGCAGCCAATTGTTTTTAACAGCGAGATCCAAGACCTCTTTCTTTTCTTTAAGAGTGATCAGTGGCCGTACGTCATAACCCATGACATAAGGAATAGGAAGGTGCCCTACTGTAGGGATTAAATCAGCGGTGTAAAGAAGGCGCTCTCCTTTATATTCAATCAGGGGCAACATTTGTTTTTCGGTATGACCGTCCACTAGAACCATTTGAAAACCAAAAGGCGTCTCTTGAACGAGCTGATCATCAATATCTAAAAAATGCAGTTGACCACTTTCTTCTAAAGGCAACAGATTTTCACTTAAAAAAGAAGCTTTTTCTCGGTCATTAGGACGGATGGCCCAATCCCAGTGTTTTTGGTTGGTCCAATAACGGGCATTTTTAAAAGTGGGTTCATAGGCTGTGCGGTCTTTGTTCCAGGATACAGCTCCACCACAGTGATCAAAGTGCAGGTGTGTTAGAAATACATCGGTAATACTATCGGGATCAATTCCAAAAGCAGCTAAAGAACCTTCTAATGTTGCGTTTCCCCACTGATAGTAATAACTAAAAAACTTTTCTGACTGTTTGTTTCCCATTCCGGTGTCGATGAGGATTCTTCGATCAGAGGTCTCAACAAGTAAGCACCTAGCAGCAATATCTATCATATTGTTTTGATCAGCTGGATTGGTTCGATTCCAAATGCTTTTGGGAACCACTCCAAACATAGCACCTCCATCGAGCTTAAAATGACCGCTTTCAATAGGATAAATTTTCATCGTATCTTTGTTTTCTCCTTGTTTGATGTGTGAAATTAATCATTTCATACAGGAATTAAACAAGGATAACACAATTTTAAGGATTGTGGCAGGAATTTTTAGTACCTTGAAATTGAAATCAAACAGCTATTATGATTGAATTAGCAGGAATCATTGTTTTAGGAATCATCGCTCAATGGATGGCGTGGAGATTGAAATTACCCGCGATCTTACCCCTGATCATCATCGGTTTATTAGTGGGGCCTTTTTCCACACTTTACACGGTGGATGGATCAAAACTCATTGAGCCGGTTTGGAATGGATCTTCGGGATTATTTCCCGGGGAAATGATTTATTATATCGTTTCATTATCGATTAGTATTATTCTTTTTGAGGGAGGCTTGACCCTCAAGCGATCAGAACTTTCCAATGTGGGTCCTGTGATTTCAAAATTAATCACCCTTGGTTCCGTTGTAACCTTCTTTGGAGCGGGAATTGCCTCTCATTATATTTTTGGTCTGAGTTGGCCTATTTCATTCTTGTTTTCTTCACTTATCATCGTTACAGGACCAACGGTAATTACTCCTATTCTCAGAAACATCCCCCTTCGAAAAGAGGTGTCCGCTGTTTTAAAGTGGGAGGGAATTTTAATTGACCCCATCGGAGCTTTGGTTGCGGTATTGGTCTATGAATTCATCAGTATCGAAGCCGGAGCTGGATTTACCAAAACAGCACTTATAGCTTTTGGAGAGATCATCCTTTTTGGAATTTCTTTTGGATTTACTTTTGCTCATGCACTTGGATTTGCTATTAAGAAAAAATGGATTCCTCACTATTTACTCAATGTAGTAACTCTTTCAATGGTGTTATTGGTTTTTGTGGGCTCTGATATATTTGCACATGAATCAGGATTATTGGCTGTAGTGGTGATGGGAATGGTTCTTGGAAACATCGACCTTCCAAATATCAAAGAACTCCTCTACTTTAAAGAATCCTTGAGTGTTCTGTTAATTTCTTTTCTGTTTATTCTATTAGCAGCAAACATCAATTTAGATGATTTACTATTGGTATATAACGAAAAAACAGCGATGCTTTTTGGTGCAGTTGTGATCCTTATTAGACCACTGGGAGTCTTTTTGAGTTCACGTGGCTCCTCTCTTAAGTTTAACGAGCGCTTCTTTATTTCATGGGTGGGACCAAGGGGAATTGTTGCTGCTGGGATTGCCTCTCTTTTTGGATCCAAACTTGTGGCCGCTGGAGAACCAGGAGCAGAGTACATCACCCCATTGGTTTTTGTAGTGGTACTCGGAACAGTTCTTTTAAATGCTACTACAGCGAGAATAGTCGCTAAATGGTCTAAGGTATATTTAGACAGGTCTGATGGAATACTTATCGTTGGAGCTTCTAAAACTTCTCAACTCATCGCTCAATACCTTCAAGAAAACGAGCGTCATGTGGTGATCATGGACAATAATGAAATCAATATTCGAAAAGCGGCCGATAGAGGATTGGACGCCTTTAAAGGAAATATATTTTCTGATACTATAACCGACAATATTGAGCTCAACGACGTGGGATATTTATTAGCCTTTACAGGGAATGAAGAAATCAATGATTTTGCACTTGCAAAATTTAAAAACAACTTTGGCGAAAACGGAACGTTTCGATTGATGCATGCTGATGAAAAGGGCAATGATCTCAGCGGTAAAACCGATCAGTTATTTTCTTGTGAAGACGATTTTGCTTCCTTTGAAGAAGTCTCTTTTAAGTATCCAAAAGTCAACGAGGTTCATTTTGAAACCTTGGATCAGTACAAAAAACTTATGGAGATTTGCTCTTCAGATTCAGACATGGCTCCGATCTTTATCAAAGACCTAGACGGAACCCTGCATATGCTCCATCAAATTAATCTCGAAGGAGTTGAAAATTTAAAAGGATATGCCTTGGTTTATATTGGTAAACCAGATATACATTAGGATGTAGTTTTTAACTATATTTGCAGCCATGAAAAATATCAGAAACTTCTGTATCATTGCCCATATTGACCACGGTAAGAGTACCTTGGCCGATCGCCTATTGGATTTTACGGGCTCTGTAACCGAAAGAGAGAAACAAAACCAGTTGTTGGACAATATGGATTTGGAACGAGAGAGAGGAATTACCATTAAGAGTCATGCGATTCAAATGGAGTATGTTTACAAAGGAGAGACCTACATACTCAATTTGATCGACACTCCAGGTCACGTGGATTTTTCTTATGAAGTTTCTAGATCGATTGCAGCCTGTGAAGGAGCGCTACTGGTTGTCGATGCAGCTCAAAGTATTCAGGCTCAAACCATCTCAAATCTCTATTTAGCTTTAGAATCCGATTTAGAAATCATTCCAGTACTCAATAAAATTGACCTTCCTTCTGCAAATCCTGAAGAGGTTACTGATGATATTGTAGATCTGATCGGTTGTGACCCAGATGAGGTAATACCTGCATCTGCAAAATCAGGAATAGGAATTGAGGAAATCTTGGCAGCAATTATCGAGAGAGTTCCGCCTCCATCAGGAGAAGCTGAGGCGCCGCTTCAGGCATTGATTTTCGATTCTGTATACAATTCCTTTAGAGGAGTTGAGACCTATTTTAGAGTTTATGATGGCTCTATTAAAAAGGGACAGCAAATCAAATTCATGAATACCGGAAAAACGTATTTTGCCGATGAGATCGGAACCTTAAAGCTCACTCAGCAACCTAAGAATGAAATTAAAGCAGGAGATGTTGGTTATTTGATCACTGGGATCAAAGAAGCAAAAGAAGTAAAGGTAGGTGATACCATTACGGACGCAAAGAATCCTACTACAAAAGCAATTTCTGGTTTTGAGGATGTAAAACCCATGGTGTTCGCAGGAATTTATCCCGTTGATACAGAGGATTATGAAGACCTTAGAGCTTCGATGGAAAAGCTACAACTCAATGACGCTTCTTTGGTATTTACTCCTGAGAGTTCAGCAGCTCTAGGTTTTGGTTTTCGTTGTGGATTCCTTGGAATGCTCCATATGGAAATCATTCAAGAACGCTTAGAACGCGAATTTGAAATGACCGTGATCACTACGGTTCCAAACGTATCGTATCACGCCTATACCAAGAAAACGCCAGACACTCCAGTTATCGTAAATAACCCTTCGGATCTTCCGGACCCTTCTTACTTAGATCGTGTGGAAGAACCTTATATCAAGGCGACCATTATCACTAAGGCAGATTTTGTGGGGAATGTGATGTCGCTTTGTATTGAAAAAAGAGGGCAGATTACCAATCAAACGTATTTGACAACCGATAGAGTGGAACTCAGTTTTGATATGCCACTTGCAGAAATTGTATTCGATTTTTACGATCGATTAAAAACCGTATCAAAGGGCTATGCTTCTTTTGATTACGCTCCAATTGGTATGAGAGAATCCAAGCTTGTTCGTGTGGATATCTTACTCAACGGACAATCTGTGGATGCGCTTTCAGCATTGATTCACTTGGACAATGCTGAGTCTATCGGACGCAGAATGTGTGAAAAACTAAGAGAACTTATCCCAAGACAACAGTTCGACATTCCAATTCAGGCAGCGATTGGCGCAAAGATCATCTCTAGAGAAACCATCAAAGCCCTTCGTAAAGATGTGACTGCGAAATGTTATGGAGGAGATATTTCTAGAAAGCGTAAGCTCCTAGAAAAACAGAAGAAAGGTAAAAAACGCATGCGTCAGGTGGGTAATGTTGAGATTCCTCAACAGGCATTTATGGCGGTTCTTAAGCTCAACGACTAAGTTTTTATAAATCACTATGGCTAAAATTGGAGACATAGAACTCGGAGATTTTCCACTACTGCTCGCACCCATGGAAGATGTGAGCGACCCTCCTTTTAGAGCGCTTTGTAAAGAGCAGGGAGCCGATGTGGTTTATACCGAATTTATTTCTTCAGAGGGACTCATCAGAGATGCTGAAAAGTCCACTCAAAAACTCGATATTTACGACGAGGAACGCCCTGTAGGGATTCAGATATTTGGAGCCAACCTCGACTCGATGCTTCAGGCAATCGATAGAGTTGAAGCTTCTAATCCAGATATCATCGATATTAACTTTGGTTGTCCAGTTAAAAAAGTAGTCAGCAAAAATGCAGGTGCTGGAATACTCAAAGATATTCCACTGATGGTGCAACTGTCAGAGGCCATGGTCAAGAGAACTAAGTTGCCTGTTACCGTAAAGACAAGACTCGGTTGGGACCACGATTCCATTCAAATCATGGAAGTCGCTGAGCGACTTCAAGATGTCGGAATTCAAGCTTTATCCATACACGGGAGAACCAGAGCTCAGATGTATAAAGGAGTAGCGGATTGGGCTCCAATCGCTGAGGTTAAAAACAACCCCAGAATTCACATCCCTATCTTTGGGAATGGCGATGTAGACAGTCCAGAAAAAGCAATGTCGATGCGCGATGATTACGGCTTGGACGGAGCGATGATTGGAAGAGCGTCTATTGGAAACCCTTGGTTTTTTAAGCAGGTCAAACACTTCTTTAAAACAGGAGAACACCTTCCAGAGCCAACTCTTGAAGAAAAGGTTGAGATCGCCAGAAGACATCTACAAATGGCGATTGATTGGAAAGGAGAAAAGCTCGGAGTTTTTGAAACCAGACGCCATTACACTAATTATTTTAGAGGAATTCCAAACTTTAAACCTCTTCGTATGAAGATGGTAACCTCTGATGATGCCCAGGATGTTTTTAAAGCCTTTGATGAGGTTTTAGAACAATTTGCATGATTTACAAATTGTTGATGTAATCACTTAAACTCACTTCTTCATTCAGTCCAATTTTTTTTCTCAAACGATAACGCCTCATTTCAACGCTTTTAACACTGATGCCGAGCACTTGTGCGATGTCTTTAGAATTCATACCTCCTCTTATATAGGTCATGAGTAAAAAGTCCTGTCTAGAGATTGTTCCATAGAATTGATTTTTAATTCGCTTCACAAAATCTTCATCGTAATCGGCTAAGGCTTTCTCAAAGCGATTCCAATCTTTTTTCTCTTTAATATTATTATTGATGAATTCATGTAGACTGCTGAGGTCAATTTGATGCTTTTTTTCAACTTCATTGATTTTTTTACTTAACTGGTGTAACAACCGATTTTTTGATAGCAGGTGTTCTGTTGAAATGGTTAATTCTCTTTTCTTGGTTTTTAATTGATTTTCTAAGTTTTTTTGATGGATTTTATTGATCCGTTCTTTTTCTTTGAGTTGTAGAATATCCAATTTTTTTTGATTTTTCAACTTTAATTCAAGCTCTCTTTTTTTATAGGTTCTTCTTGTAAAATAAAACGCTAAAAACAAGGTTACGAGAATGAGAAGTGAAAATAGGATTTGAATAAATTCTTTAAGAAACCAAGGTTTATCAATAATAAAAGAGTACGAAGCGCTTATGTTCGATTTTTTTGAAACAGGATCGAATACGATCACTTGAAATTCATAGGCCCCCGGTTCTAAGTTTATAAATTCTAGCTCGGAACGCATTCGATCCATTGAATAAAGTGCACCATCGCGTAGTAACTCAGTTTGAAACACCATTGGAGCATACTTGGCATACGAAGGTTTTTTTAAGTAAAATCGCATCGAGTTATTCTTGAAATTCTGTTTTGAATTATCAGGAATTAGTGGTTTTGTAACCCAGGAGTTTTGTATCAATTGTTGAACGTTATCAATGGTAGGAACCTCGAGTTGATCCCCGGTTAAATATTCTAGATCAAGGATCACAAAACCATCAGATAAACCAATTAAATAACGTTCATCGGAAAGATGATTGATGTTTTCAAACCCCGAATTCCCTAAATTTTCGTAAACATATGGAGGTAATTCATATTCAAATGAAGTGTAGGTATTTTCAATAAACGTTCGTTGTATGCCATATATTGATTGTGCTTTAAAACCAATCAAATTCTTCGTTCCTCCCCTAATGAAGCCAGACGAAATTAAATCTTCTGGCTCCAATAGTTGAGTTAAAAGCGAATCTTTCCGAAACGCTTTTGACTTAAGATCGATGGTATATATTCCTTCAGAGGATTTATAATAGACCTGATCATCGAGTTGAAACAACGCGCTTTTCAAACCATTTTTTTCAATAGTCCATTGATTGGTTAACTGCGAAAAATCGTTGTCAAACTCTAAAACGAAGACCCCAAGATACTCGTTGTTGATGTATACTTTTTCGTCTTTAACTTCTATAAATCGAGATGAGACCTTAAAGGTTTCTGGAGCAGTTTTGAGGATCGGATTACCATTTTGAAAATCATATACATAGATCCCTTCATAGGTACCCCCTATAAGGTGCTTCCCTTCTTTTTGAACACCCCAAAAACCCACATCTTCGGATAGCGTTCTGATGGTAGTTGGATCCTTAACTTGAAAAAGACCGCTATTGCTAGAGCAATACAAATCATTATCAATAAGATCTAGTTTCCATATTTGTCCTTCGATTCCTTTGATTTTTTCAGGAGCTTCCAGTTCTGAATTTAAGTAGTAAAGTCCTTGATTGGTTCCGATATAAATAGTGTTATTCCACTCGATTGCGGTATAAACCGATCCGATATCTTTAGAGCTGTTTCGATGCTCTAAATGGGGACTGGAGATATTCACCAACGCAATTCCTCGATCCATACCTGCCCATAGGTTGGAATTATGATCTTCAAATAAAGAAAGGATGGTATTGTTACCAAGCCCATTACTCCTTTTTAAGGCCCCATCTATCTTTAAGTTGTCATCCAACCAAACAATTCCATCTCCAATCGTCCCAAGTACGATGACCCCCGTTTTCATTTGATGAAGCGAATAGATGTTTTCCTTTGGTAAACGCAGGTTCTTTTGAGGAAGTATTAAGTTTTTTTCCCATTGGTACAAAGATCCGTTATTAGAAACCAAATAATTTCGCTGTTGCCAGCGTATGGTTCCTACAATGGAGGACCAATTAATTTCAGATGAGAAATGATAGCTTTGCGAATCCTCAAAGATGTTGAGCAATCCTTTTTGCAAATCGATTAGGAAGGGCTTCCCTTCTAGCGTAACTAAACTATTATTATTAAAATCACCATAGATTTGTTGATAGCTCTTCAATTTCGAATCAATGATCAGCGCTCTATTAAAGGACTGAAAAACGAGATATCCTTTATATGCAACAATGTTCCAAAAGGATTCTCCATCAATAATTTCAATATTCATCTTTTGAGCTAATGACTCATATTCAAAAGTCCCATATTCATTTTTGGTCCAAAGTCCAAACTCCATCAATCCTCCGCTGAGAATTTGGTCTTCCAATGCATATACCGTTCTGAAAATAGTAGGTTTTTCTATTTTCAAAACCTCCCATTGATGGCCATTGTAGCGCAGAAGTTGATCGTGATTGGCAAAAAACACGTCCCCCTCTTTATTTTGAGCAATGTTCCATATCTGATTTCCCCCTTTATACTCATTTGGATGAAAGTTCATCAAAGGTGGGGTTAGTTGGCCATAGGTTACTTTTATTGGAATTAAAAAAAGCCAAACAAGCGAACAAATAAGCGAAAAATAGGTTTTTTTAACCTCTACATTACCTCTCATAGTTAATTTTTATACCTACAAAGTAAGTGAATTAATTTATTGTAAATGAATATTTTATAAGTTATTTAACCGATGGTAGTAATGATGTAGTGTTCAAATTTATAGAAATACACGAATCCCGTTATAATTTAGTGGAATTAACAAACAATTCAATTTAAAATGAAAGCAACAATTTCGAATTCAAGTAAAATTTTGACAATGATGGCGCTCAGTTCGCTATTGTTCATTAACTGTACTAAAGAGACTCAACCCGAACCAGAACCAGAACCAGATCCAGATCCAGTTTCTGTTGTAGAAGGATGTGATACGTTTACAGAGCAAGATCCAAGTTTAAACACTGCAGCAATTGATTTTGAGTGCACAGGAAATGCTTTTTTAGAAGAAGATGCACTTTCAGCTGACAATTTAGACGGTAACTGGGGACGATTTGGCGGTCCAGATGGGCAAGCTTATTTAAAGCTTAATTATATTGACAATCCTAACGCCTCTGGAATTAATACCTCAACTAAGGTTTTATCGATTACTGAAAATGCAGGGATCGAACCTTGGGCAGGTTTTTTCTTTAACTTAAATGAAAAAGTAAACTTTCCTTCAGGACAAGAAGCTATTGCGATTGATGTTCATTCAGCAGCTCCAGGACAAGATGTTTTATTCAAAATGGAGGACAGCACTAACTCTGATGTATTTAAAGAGTCACGTGTCGTTACCACAGCTGAAGGAGCATGGGAAACACTAACCTACAACTTTACAGCTGAGGATTCAGGTAAGTACGACCGTATTGTCATCATTGCCAATATTGTGAAAACGAACGATGCTGAGGCTGTTTATTATATGGATAACATTCGTTTTACGACTCCAGAGGAGGTTACCGAGAACGGTTCAGCTCCAACAGCAGAAGCAGCAGCTCCTACTAAAGACGCATCAGAAGTAATGTCAATATTTAGTGATGCCTACACAGATGTTGAGGGAACGAATTTTAATCCCAACTGGGGTCAAGCAACCGTAGCTACTATTGAAGAAATCGCTACAGATAAAAATGTCCTAAAATACGAAGGAATCAATTATCAAGGAACAGAATTTGCGTCGGCTTTAGATGCTTCTGCATACCAGTTTATACATCTTGATTATTGGACTGCTGATTCCACAGCACTTAATTTCTTTTTAATTAGTACAGGACCAGCTGAAACAGCTAAGGCTCTTGATGTAACTACAAAAGAGCAATGGATTTCTGTTGATATTCCGTTAAGTGATTTTTCAGGGGTTGATCTTGCTGACATCATTCAGTTTAAAGTTGATGGAAATGGAACGGCATTCTTTGATAATATCTATTTCCACACTCCTGCTGATGCTGCAACAGAACCAACATCGGCAGCTCCAGCTCCAACAGCAGCAGCAGAAGGAGTAATGTCAATCTTTAGTGATTCATACACGGATGTTGAGGGGACTAATTTTAACCCAGACTGGGGACAAGCAACAGCATCTACTATTGTTGAGATCGCAACGGATAACAGTGCAATTAAATATCAAGGCTTAAACTATCAAGGAACTCAATTTGCGTCTGCTTTAAACGTGAGCGCTTACCAATACATCCACATTGACTATTGGACAGCAGATTCAACGGCTCTCAATTTCTTTTTGATCAGTACAGGTCCACAGGAAACTGCAAAAGCATTGGATGTTTCAACCAAAGGAGAATGGGTTTCAGTAGACATTCCTTTAAGTGATTTTACAGGCGTAGATTTAGCAGATGTAATTCAATTTAAGGTTGACGGAAACGGAACGGTTTTCTTTGACAACATTTATTTTCACAACTAATATCTAATTTAGAGCACAAAAGAGATTAATTTAATATTTTTATTTGATGAAACAGATACAATTATATTCACTTTTGTGCTCTTTCTTTTTTCTTTTTGGTTGCGAAAAAGAGCCGACAACAGATCCAGACCCTAGCTCCAAGGAGGAGCCAGGACTTACGTTGACTGAACAAGACAAGATAGGGCTGGTATGGTCTGAAGAATTTGAGGGGAGCACTCTTAATTCTCAGCTTTGGAGTTATGATTTAGGAGATGGTTCTGCTTATGGAATCCCAGGTTGGGGAAATCAAGAAGAACAATCCTACACTTCAAATTCCAAGAACATCAAGTTGGAAAACGGATATCTTAAGATTACCGCCCGAAAAGAAAATATCGATAACAAAAGCTACTCCTCTGCTCGAATAAAAAGTCAAAATAAATTTGATTTTAAGCACGGTAGGTTAAAAGTTCGCGCTAAGTTTCCTCAATCCAAAGGAACTTGGCCTGCTATTTGGCTTATGGGTCAAAACATCGATCAGGTGGGATGGCCTAGTTGTGGAGAAATTGACTTAGTAGAACAAAACGGTCAAGAAAAAAATAAAATACTGGGTACGGTTCACTGGTTGAACTCAACGGACAATTCAAATGCCAAATACGGTACTGATCTAGTTTCGAATAGTATTGGCGATTCATTTAAAGAGTACATTCTCATTTGGGATACGAATTCCATCAAAATGTATGTTGAAAGCGTGAAGTATTTTGATATGAGTATCAATTCAAGTATGCCTTTTGACCAACCATTTTTTTTATTGTTAAACTTAGCCATGGGAGGGAGCTTAGGAGGCACCATTGATTCTAACTTTAGCAGTGATACCTTTACCATTGATTATATCAGACTTTATGAAAATTAACATTTTAATTGCAGCGGCACTCACGCTTATTTTAGCGAGTTGTGCGGAGACTGCAACGCAAGAAAAGACATACCAACTTGTTTGGGCAGATGAATTTGAAACAGAAGGCGTATTGGACGCTCAAAAGTGGTTTTTAGAGACAGTTGCTCCAGAAAACGGAAGTTGGTACAACAATGAATTGCAACATTATACCGATCGAGAGGACAATGCTTATATCAGCGAAGGAACCTTAAAAATTGTTGCTAAGAAAGAAGAATTTACATCTACGGGAACTACGAAGCAATATACTTCGGCGCGTTTAAACTCAAAATTTCAATTTACTTACGGAAAGGTGGAGGTTCGTGCAAAACTTCCAAGAACACAAGGAACGTGGCCTGCAATATGGGCTTTAGGCGCCAACATCAATGAAGTGCCTTGGCCAAAATGTGGTGAGATTGACATCATGGAACAACTCTTTGAGGATCATTTAATGGTGCAATCAGCGGTTCATGTTCAAGGGCGTTATGGAGATCATCCTGCTCTGAAACAGATCAATGTTTCTGATGTGACCGAAAACTTTCATATTTACGGAATGATTTGGGATGAAGAAAAGATTGATTTTACCGTTGATGGAAACGTGTTTTTTACATACAATCCAGAAGATCGTTCAGAGGATTTTTGGCCCTTCAACAAAGACCAATTTTTACTCTTAAATGTTGCCGTTGGAGGAAGTTTAGGAGGAGAAGTGAGCCCAGAATTTGAACAAGATCAAATGGAGGTAGATTACGTAAGGGTCTACCAAAAGAATTAAACGATCACCATAAAGCTCCTTCAGGAGCTTTTTTTTATTTTAAATTAAAATCCATGAAACGACAACAGTTTGCAATTCTAATTATAATCGGTTTTCACTTTGTTTCCTGTACCAAAGGACGCAATAATCCGATTGAAGCGACCCTTGTGGAGGGCTGTAAGACTTTTGAACAATTGCAACCGAATCTCAATTCATCGGGTATCGATTTTGAATGCCATGGTAACGCATTCTTAGATCTTGATCAACGCAATGATTCGAATCCAAATGGAACTTGGGGCTTTTTTGGAGGAACTGTTAAGCTCCATTATCAAGACAATCCATTCGTAGATCAAACCAATGCTTCATCCAAAGTTCTGGCCGTTGTAGAGGATTCTTCTAACATGCCTTGGTCTGGTTTCTTTTTTGACTTAGAAGCTCCTGTTCAATTTCAAGGAGACTTGACCGCTATTGCTCTTGAAGTGTTTTCCATTGTGCCAGGACAATCCGTATTGTTAAAGCTCGAAAACAGCAACAATCCGAGTCAATTTAAAGAATTGGTTCAAGTCACTACCTCTGAAAATCAGTGGGAACGTTTGACCTATCATTTTTCAGTAGCAGATTCCAATCAATTTGATCGTTTGGTGTTGATTATGAATTCTACCTTTCAAAACACTGAGCAAATGACCTATTACTTGGACTCAATCACATTGACCGAACCTAAAGAAGTTCCTGTTGCAACTCCAAGTTTTACCAACCTAGTTTGGAGTGATGAATTTGATTATCAGGGAAGACCAGACGAAACCAAATGGCACCATCAAACCTTTGCTCCTAATAACGGCAGTTGGTTCAATGGAGAATTACAACACTATGTCAACAGCGAAGAAAACACCTATGTAAGTGATGGAACGTTGAAGGTAAAAGCGATTAAAGAGTCTTATACAACTCAAAGCTCCACAAAGGATTATACTTCAGCCAGGCTTAACTCAAAATTTAGCATGACCTATGGAAAAATTGAAGTTCGCGCTAAACTTCCATCAGGAGCAGGTACCTGGCCGGCAATTTGGACTCTGGGTGCCAATATTGATGAACCTGGAAATTTTTATGGAGATTCTCAGGGAAGTGTCGGTTGGCCACTATGTGGTGAAATAGATATCATGGAACAAAACGGTTGGGATAAAACTCAGGTTTACGGACATTTTCATTGGGGAAACACCGCAACTGCAGCTTATGAGAATTATGGAAAGATAGCAACTGTAGCCAATACGAGCACAGAATTTCATGTGTATTCATTGGTTTGGACCGAAACAGAATTGCAAATATTCATCGATGATGCCTTAAATGTGGTCCTAGATAATACAGCACTCAACCCCTATGACAATCCGCATTATTTACTTTTAAACATCGCTGTAGGAGGGAACTTAGGAGGCACTGTTCCCGCGAACTTTAGTCAGGAAGTGATGGAAGTTGACTATGTGCGATTTTATCAGTAACATGCTTACAGGTAGTTCTCAATATAATTCGCATCAAACAGCAAATAGCCAGAATCAGACGAAAGCTGCAGGTAAGTCTGCAGATGATCCTGTTGTTTTTTCCCCTCAAACAATTGGTATCCCAAAACCGAATAGAATAGCATAAATTGTTCTTTCCACGAGCTATTCCCAAGTAAATTCAATTGAAGAGATCCAAATAATGCATTGGCGATTTTTGTATTGTCTTGATAAAGGGAGCAAAAGGCGTCTGCTAGGGTATACAAAAATCGTTCAGCGTCTGTATGAAAGTGGTTGCTTTCATAGAGCGCTTCATAATAATCTTTGATTAAATGACTCAAGGTGTCAAGTCGTCTGATCAAAAGAAGAGCTAAAACAACTTCAAACATAAAATAGGGGATGCTTTCACGATTCTTGTGGCAAAAAGAATGGATGGAAACCAACTGTAGATCATACCCGTGGTGGTCGTTGTGGTGATATGCATACAGTAGTTGATAGCCCCAATAACGACCGATTAAAGGAACCGGGTAGTGCATCAATTGTTGTTCATCCCAGTCGATTTTTTTAATTGACTTTAAATTGTAATAGGATTTTAATTCCAAAATAAGGGTTAAAAACAATTGTTCACTGGGGCGCTTACTAATTTTCTTGATACGCTCCAGTATGGCCCCGTAATTGCTGTTGAGCTCGTGCGATTTGATGTAGTTGTAAACGATGTAATCTCTAAACAGTTCTTGTTTGAGAAGGGCCTTCAATAAAGCTGGTCGAGGCGAGGCATGCTCTATCGTATTGTAAATTAGAAATGCAGTTTTAAAAACGATGCTATTGACGTGATCAGGTTCTTGAAACAAAATCAAATCTCTATTTTCAAACAGTGCATTTAGAAAGGATTTTTGTTCTTCTAAATAGGCGTATTCAAAAAGTCTCGAAAACAGTACTGGAAAATCTTTGTTCTTATAGAGTTGATTTAAATAGGCAATATGTTCTTGTTTTAAAACGGGGCTTTTTTTGATTTCGATGAGTCTTAATTCGTCAATCCAACCTTTGCTATCAATTCGGTATTGGTTGTAACTAGAAAATGATGAAAACCCTAGAAAGTTTGAAAGCGTATCTAAAGTAGCTTTTTGAGGGGTTCTCGATGGAATTAATCCGAAAAATCTACGAATCGTACTCAAGCTAACAGAGTGATCTACTTTTGATTGAAGCTCATCAGTGAGCATTCCAGCTTCTTTGGTTGTTGTGATCTTATACCCAATTTTATGTTGAAGATCCAAACGCAATTGTTGAATGGAATCCGTCATAATCCTAAAAAATAATACCCAATAAGCATGATTATAAATGCTAAGTAGGTGGTAAATTGATGTCGTTCTTTAGCCAAAACCATGGCTAAAACCACCGATAATACGGGGCCTAACAATCCAAATAGCTTTTCATAAAAGGGATTGGTTAACTGTAAGCCCTGTAAATTACTCAGTTGCGCTATGCTGATTGGAAGTGCGATTAAAAAGTATTCGTACCATTGAACAGGCTGTTTTACAAAAGAAGTTTTTTCTTTTTTAAGAAAAAGTAATAAGCTTGAGAACAGCAGTACGGTGAGCTCTTGATAAAACGCAATATCCACAGCGCTAAAAACAGACAAGTATTCGTATTGCTGAAGGACCAAAACAATAAAGAATAGTTGGGCCACCATAAAGTAGAGGTGGGATTTGTAAGTACTCGAATTCTTTAGGTGTGTTTTTAATTGATGATAGATAAAGAATCCAAAGCCAAAACCAATGCACAGCAGTGAGGGAATAAAAGAACTCAGTGTGATGTAATTGTTGAAATTGCTAATGAGGCCAACAACCGTAGTGGTAAGTAAAATGTAGATACAAAATTGGACAATGCTGCCCTGTTGAAACCCTTTCACCAAAAAATAAAGCCCCATGAACCCAATACTTGAAACCCCTAATAGTTTGAGACTGTTAGTACCCTCCAAGACCAAACCAAGATCTTTTGAGTAGAATACAAAAAGCAACCCAACGAATATCGATGTATAAATTGATCGATTTTGAATAAGCGCCAAAGGGCCACTCTTTTTAGAGTAGATGGACCATAAAAAGTCGTTAATAGAATAAAATAGAGTTGCAATAAGTAGATAGGCCATTCGTAAATTTAAAAAAAATGAACAAACAATGAACACAGATCGTTCTTTTTTTTAAGCAATTTTACAATGCTAAATACAACAACATCCGTCATGACAATCAACCAACTACTGACCAAGTATTCTAAGACGAAGTATATTTCTAAGTTCAACAATCGAAGATTGATTTACTTATCTGATTTATATCCGTTTCATAATAAGGGAATGTTAGAACAAGTGATTTCTGATATAGTGAACGAAAATCTTGAAGACAAAAAAGTGATTTATAAGATTTTAATTAGAGAAATCATAGTGTCAAAAATTAAAAATACGATCAGTTTAGTCTTGATGATTATTACAGTCGTATGGATTCTAAAATATTCAATTTAAAACTACCCAACCAATGAAACCTACCTTTAAACGAGAGCGAATGATTCACTGCATCAAATTTATATCACTAATTGTTTTGGTATTATCGAGTTGTTCAAAACAGGAAGTCCCTATAGAAATCACTAAATATACTCTAGAAATTTCTGCTGGAATTGGAGGGAGTGTTTCTACTACTGGAGGAAAATTTGAAGAGGGTTCTACAGTATCAGTTAGCGCAATTCCTAACTCAGAATACCTGTTTGCAGGATGGAGCAATGGAGCCACTACCAACCCCTTGAACATAACGGTTAATGAAAACATTTCTATCACTGCTAATTTTATTAAAAAGAAATACGCATTAACAATTGATGTAGTAGGAGAAGGAACCGTTACGGAGGAAATCCTTAGCTCAGGAAAGGAATACAATTCAGGAACTGTTATTAAACTGACGGCAAATCCAGCTCAGGGATGGGAATTCAAACAATGGACAGGAGCTATCAGTTCTTACGATGAATCGATTGAATTGAGTCTTGATGCTGCCAAGTCTTTAACCGCTGAATTTCAAGTTATTGATGATCAAAACGCTTTGAATGTAGTATCATATATTTTTAAAAATATAGATCCAAATGCCGGTATATGGCCTCCCGGATCACAGAACTTACTCGGTATAGCTTCAAAGTATTCTCGTTCGAATAAAACAGCAGAAGAATTTTATAATCAAATGCAAGAACTCTACAATCAAATAGATGTTCATATCGAAGAAGAATTAGAAATTTTTAGTAATTTGAGAAATTGGTCTAACGAGCTTAATTCTTCTGAATTGGAATCAAAGCAGGTATATTTGAAATTTCAAGATTCATTAGGAGTCGCTTCTGCGATTCATGAGTTGATTTTGACTAAAAGAAATCAGCTTATACAGATTTCATCTGAAGCTCCCACAATAAGTGGCATTAACTTAGAACAAGTAAATCGCTACATAGGTCACGTTGGTGAAATTAACGGTCTAACTAATGATGCTGCTCACGTAACTTATTTATTGGTTCAGTTGATGAAAAGAACAAATGATGAATTTGAAATTTCAAATTCCAACGAAATTCAAAGTATCTATGATGAATTTTCGAACATTGACCAACAATTAGAGACTATTTTATTCACTCCAAGAGAAGACCTTCTTAGAAATCACATTTACACTAATGGAATTGATGTTGTTCTCCAAAATCTTGGATTATTAACTTTTGAGCAGTTGTCATTTGAAGAAAAGGTCGCTCAATTTGATTATTACACTGAGTTGTCTTCTCAAGAGGTTGATCGATTTAAAGGGTTCTACCAACAGGCTTTACTGATTGATCAAAACTCAGATGATTTAGCAGAAGCAATGGTTCATGTGTTTAATGCCAATTACACAAAAACAAAAGCTAGTGCAGCTAAAATAGGTCCTGAAGCGGCTTATCGCTATTCGGTGCAAAATGCATTTAAGAGATACACACTTTTTCGCTACACGGAAGCAAAGTATTTTCTTTGGTATGAGAAACCTTATGAAAACACATTAGAGGGCTTAAAAGCTAGAAAAGCTGACTTAATTGGGATACGAGAGGAAAATGAAAGGTTGGCCCCACAATTTGGAAAAGTTGAAACCGCTTCAACTGGAGTTGATTGGGAAGGTTATGATTCGGTTTTTAACCCCCTGTTTTTTAGAAATTCACGAATCACTGAATTTAATGCAAATATTGCTAATTTGGAGCGACAAATCCTCGATTTGGGGGGTGGTCATGATTCGGGAGGCTCCCACGATTCAGGTGGGGATTCCCACGATTCAGGTGGATCAGATTCAGGTGGAAATTAATCGAGAAGGTTTTTGTTAATTCGAATCGAAGCTACATAAGCAGCCAGTGCTCCTAGCACAAAAATAGTTCCTAAAACTAAAATGAAATTTTCGAGAGAGAATGCTACGGGATAGGACAACTCCATGCCGATTTTAACAAAGCCAAAGAGGAGTTGAGCACCTATGACAAGGCTAGATATAATGACACCGATTAGACCTCCTAGTGCCGAGAGTAAAAAGCCTTGAAAGAAGTAGATTCTTCTGAGTTGTGGTAGTTCAAGGCCCATAGCAAATAGAGTTTTTAAATGAGCTCGTTTATCTAAGATAACCATCAGTGTTGCACCAACTACATTAAATAGGGCGATAATTAAAACTAGGGTGAAAATTAAATAAGTAGCTGCATTTTCAGTGTTGAGCATTTTATAAAGGGAGGCATTGAGCTGTTCTCTGGTTTTGACTTCAGCACTAGGAGCAAATAGCTCATTGAGAGAATCGATAAGATCTTCTTTGTAATCGTCTTCGATTTTAAGATTAATTCCAGAGATCTCAGAGGGAGATTTGCGCAATAATGCTCTTGCAAAATCGATAGAGCTGAAGAGGTATTTGTTGTCCAAATCTATTTCGACTGCATAGACTCCACTAATACTTAAAAAGGACTCGTAATAGGGCAGAGAAGTAGGATTAAAACCACTGCCTTCTAGAGGCTTGGGAAGCAATAAACGAATAGGGTCAGTATAATTGTCAACGGTAACGCTTAAGAGGTTAGCAAGGCCAATTCCAATGACGCCTTGATCGCTTAAATTCCAAGAACCAAAATACAATCCTTCTTCGATTGGGATGACCTCTGTATAAGAAGGAGAAACCCCTTTGATATAGGCAATTTGACTCTTGTTTTCATGAGAGAGATAGACTCGTTCTTCTAGCTCTTCGCTAAAAGCTAGGATACCTTCCATAGAACTCAAAGCTTGACGCTGCTCTTCTGAAAACTCAAAGAACTTTCCTGAGACTGGAATGACTTTTAATTCTGGATCGGTAAGCTCACTAAATTGTAGCCCTAAATTCTTAAGCCCTGAAAATGCAGAGAGTACAATAAACAAAGATGCAGACCCCACCACTACTACAAAAAAGGTGATATAGTTAATGATATTGACTGCGTTTTGGCTGCTTTTAGCCTTTAGGTAACGCTTTGCTATGTAAAAGGGAAAATTCACCCGAGCTATTTTTTCTTTCTTCGCTCTAAAAGATCGGGATTGCTAATGGGGTTTTCTTCCCCCCTGAGAGACTTTTCGATGCTTTCTTGATACGACAGTGTATCGTCAATATAAAATAGCATTTCTGGCATTCTACGAAGTTGATTGCGCGTTCGAGCAGCCAGTTCTTTTCGAATTAAGGGTTGATTGGAACGAATACCCGCTATCAGCTCATCTGCTTTGTTTTCAGGAAAGACAGAGATGTAGACTTTGGCTACTGATAAATCGACTGTGACACTAACTTTTGTAACAGAGATTAAAGTACCCATAAGGCCACCATCACTTGCAGCGCGTTGTAAGATATCCGCCAAATCTTTTTGGAGCACTCCTCCTATCTTTTTCTGTCTTTGTGATTCTTCCATGGGACAAAAATACAACATTATACGTACCTTAGTATCACTTCGAAAAAAGAATCGAATCATTTGAATTACAAATTAGAACATATTGGCATCGCTGTAAGAGACTTAGAAGTTTCGATTAAGACCTATGAAACCCTATTAAACACAAAATGCTTCAAGAGAGAAACAGTAGAAAGCGAAGGGGTCATTACTGCTTTTTTTCAGACAGAGAACACCAAGATCGAACTCTTGGAAGCCATAAATGAAAACAGTCTCATCCACAAATTCATTCAAAAGAAAGGAGAGGGAATCCACCATATGGCATTTGAAGTTAAAGACATTAAAACTGAAATGAGCCGACTAGCAGAAGAAGGATATCGGCTTTTAAACAAAGAACCAAAGCAAGGAGCAGATCAGAAACTTGTCTGTTTTATTCACCCAAAAGATACCAGCGGGGTGCTTCTTGAACTTTGTCAAGAGCTCAATTCTTGAGAACTGTTTTTTTGTTTTTTGAATAAAGCAGGGCAATCAGAACAATATGCACAGAGGTAATGGCGATTCCTAAAGAGAAAATTAATTGATTATTTATGAGGTTGTCTCTCGAAGCGACACTTATCAATCCAAACAATCCTATTAGAGCAACCAACCAGTAGGGAAAAGCTGCTTTGGAATACGAAAGAGTGTTGGAACGATTGAGGGAATGATAGTGAATTTTTATTTGATCCATGATCGAAGGAATCGCATGCCAAATAATAAAATAAAAAGCGAATGAAAAGTACAAACTCGTGCTCTTAAAAATGATTATAAAGAAGGCCATGTAGAGTAGTTCTCGAATCTTTTGTCCAATAGTCATGGATTGATTGACCCCAATTAAAAGTACAAACAGAAGGCCACAACACCATTGTAAGAAACTCCAAATCCTTTCATCAACGGTTGTTTCAATAAAAAGAAGTAGAAGTTCATCAACCGTTTCTTGATGGGAACTCGCTAATATAGAAAACAACAATATACCATAAGAGGTGTAATATAGAGAACGAACAGCTTTGATAGAATGGGAGTGGGCAATTAATTGTTGCTCTCCAAAATGATAACTACTGAAGACCAAGAAGAATAAAAATCCAATCAGCGGCATGAGGTTGACTAAAAAGGTCATCATTCCTGCAAGGGATAAATAGAGAATGGTAAATTGAATAGTATTATAAGATTTTTTTTGATACTGCTTTTGAAGAAGGTACACATCAAAAGATCCGTGGAAAATTCCCAGAGTGACTACTGCAATGACTGCAGAAATTTCTTCAATTTCAATGGGCAGAAACAAACTTAACCATATTACGAACACCGTAAGTATTAACTTAAAATTTTGATAATATCCCATTTTCAAAAAAATATTTTATCAAATTAACAATTTATATTTTGAAATATCAACTTTTTGTCTAACTTTACATCACAAACATTAAACAAAAATATTATGTTAGATTTATTTACATCAATTCCATTAGCGGCCAAGATGGCTTCTAATGATTACGTGGGCTTCACCTTTTTCGTAGGGTGTATGGCCATGATGGCAGCTTCTGCATTTTTCTTTTTATCCATGAATGGATTTGATAAAAAATGGAGAACATCGGTACTCGTATCGGGGTTAATCACCTTTATTGCGGCCGTTCACTATCTGTACATGAGAGACTATTGGGCTGATTTTGGCGAGTCTCCAACATTCTTCAGATACGTGGACTGGGTGTTGACAGTTCCTCTTATGTGCGTTGAGTTTTATTTAATTCTCAAGGCTGCAGGCGCTAAAAAATCACTCATGTGGAAGATGATTGTTTTATCACTAATCATGTTAGTGACAGGGTATTTTGGAGAAGCAGTTGATCGTCCAAATGCCCAAATTTGGGGATTGGTATCCGGAATTGCTTACTTTGCAATTGTGTATGACATTTGGATGGGAGAATCGAAGAAGCTTGCAACAGCAGCAGGAGGCTCGGTTCTTTCAGCACACAAAATGTTGAGTTGGTTCGTACTAGTCGGGTGGGCCATTTATCCTTTAGGCTATATGGCTGGAACTCCAGGTTGGTATGATAGTATTTTTGGAAACTTAAACTTAGATGTGGTATACAATATCGGAGATGCCATTAACAAAATTGGGTTTGGTTTGGTAGTTTATGGTTTAGCTACAGATCAATCCAAATAGAAAACTAACTACACTTAAAAGCCTCTATTCATAGAGGCTTTTTCTATTTCAAGAAACATTATAAAATCGTTTAAAGATGCATACATCCCACACAAATCAACGAAGAGATTTTCTTAAAAAAGTATGTCCAACCGTAGCTTTTGCATTTTTTGGACTGTCATTTTTAGAAGCCTGCTCTAAAGAAGAAACTGCAGATACCACACCGCCAACTACATCAAACCCCGACAAAGGTTATACATTAAGCAATGGAGTTTATACCATTGATTTAACCAATACTAATTTTTCTTCATTGAACACCGTTGGAGGCTGGATGAATGGCTACAGCATCGGCTTGAACATGCTTTTTTTAAGAACAAGTTCCGACCACATACAAGCCTATACCAATAGTTGTCCCCACCAAGGCGCTCGCAATCAGTGGGAGTTGGTTGGATCTAATTTTAGATGTAATAACCACAACAATTCCTTTAGCAGTGATTGCGAAGGAGCGAATGCACTTCCTTGTTACACTTCTTCCATTCAAGGGACCACGCTTTCAGTAGTCTTATAAAGTCAGGAATTAGTGATCAAAGTTCGCACGATTAAAAAAGACGATAATTTGAGTAACAACCTATTTTAAAGTTTCGATTTAAGTTGTTTGAAATTCATGCCTTGCGTTATAAGTTGTTCTTATTTTTAA
>Ga0181589_10000187_pt1 | contig 40734 bp, 28 predicted proteins | sample 071ome_25_FD_132444 | JGI IMG/M metagenome (GOLD analysis project Ga0181589, IMG submission 132444) | Coastal salt marsh microbial communities from the Groves Creek Marsh, Skidaway Island, Georgia - 071410BT metaG (megahit assembly) | ecosystem: Environmental > Aquatic > Marine > Intertidal...
CACAGTAGGAACATTTGCTGCATTACCGCCGTCTAGGATTTCAATTACAGTTGTAAATTTGTAATCCAAACCAGATGCTGCACTTGATTGCTCATAAAAGTCAAATTGTTTTTGTAACTGCTCGCCTACTAGCGTTTGAACTTCGTTGTTAACATCTTCACGTAAATTAATCGTAATAGGTTCCCAAGTATGTTTTCCTGCTAGGTAAACCCTGGAGTTGTAAACATCCAAGGTTATTTGATCAAATGATAGATTTGGTTTTGTACAATCTATCACTTGTTTTGTCAATTCAGTTGTTGGTGTCTTAACGCCAAAATTATTAAACGATACTCTAAATCGATATTGTAATTTTGGCATCAATAGCCCTTGCGATGATGCTGAATCACCGGATGCTAAGGGCACTGTCATTTTAGATAATGTTGCTATAGCCATTTAATTTGCTCCTAATATATTTATCCTAAATTAAAGCCCGGATATTTCGCCGGTATTCTTAATTCTTAATGGTATGTAGATAAATTCAATTGCTTTCACTGGCTCAATAGCAATATCTACATATAATTCATTCCTGTCTATTCTAGAAGGTGTATTATTAGATTCGTCACACACCACTAAAAAGTCATACAATGCTCTTAGTCCAACAAGTTCAAGCAATAACGTTTCAGTTTGTTGCTTGATTTCATCTCTTGTAATTTTGTCATTTGGTTCAAAAAGATAAGGTTTAGCTAAAACTTTCAATTGACTTCTTAAATAAATTATAAGTCTTGCAACATTTATTCTATCCAAAGAACTAGCAGTTAATTGTCTTGTTTTTTGCCCAAAACATACAAGTCCAGCACCAGTTATAAAAGTAATTGGGTTTACATTATTTGAATATAGTGTATCTCGCATACCTTCATTCATTGCCAAAGTTTTAAATTCGCCTTCAGCTGTAACAGTTCCACTTGATGTTGCATTAGTTATGTTACCTCTTCTTGTTCCTGCAGGTGCAAACCAAGGATAAGAAACTTGATCGCTTAAAGCAATAGTTCTTAACATCATATGACTAGCCGGAACAACAATATTATTACCAAAATTATCACTTGTAAAACCGCTTGGATAATAAACTGCAATGTATGGATCTGCTGAAGTTAAACCAACAATATTGTCTTCTGTTGCTCCATTGACATTAGTTGCCCATTCATTAAGCACAGTAGCATTTGGTTGTAATTTAAACGGTGAATCGCCTACAATAAATGCTGATAGGTTTCTATCATAATTTAATGAATTCATTTCTCCAATTAGCTCTGGATATCCCGGACAAGCCATTAAATTAAATAATCTCGATTCGTCATCTCTAATTTCATCATTGCTGTTAACAACAGCTTGCAATTGTTGAACAACAACTTTTCTTTGTGCAATGCTTCCAAACGATCCGCTACCATCAACTTGATTTCCTGATTCAGTTACCCATCTATCAGGAAAATATGTAGTCTCTGGAGTCAACCCAGTCATTGATTCGTTATTATATCTTACATTCTTACCGGCTAAATCATAATAGTTTTTCTTGTATCTTTTAACATTGAAACCACTTCGTCTTAGATTAAATAATAACATTCCTTTAGGATATAATGCTGGATCAGGACTATCTGGATCAACATAATCGCTAGCCAGCAAATCTACAATATCTCCTGGTTTATCGCTATTCACACCTGATGTATTATATCTTGCATCAGCAAATAAAACACCATCTTCTGTTGTTTGATCTGACGTATCTAAAATAAACCATCTATTTGCTTTTGGTAAGTCTGTCCTATCATTATTATATCTAAAAATTTGAGGATATAATTCTATATTCGAAGTATCTATCCATAGATCTCCAGTAACTAGAGCAGTGTTATCGCTTTGAGTTTTTGGCATTGACGCACTTACTATTGGTCCATTAGGATCAGTTTGGTCTGCTTCAATTGCAGTATAATATGGGCTAGCGGTACCTGACATACCTGATGCACCATCGTATTGATATCCTACAAATTCACTACCGTTGTGGACAAGAATGTCAACTTCGTCAATAATAGAACTGTACCATAAAGAATTATCAGCAGTGTCTGCTACAACTTCAGTATCGCTTGCTGTGTAACTTAAAACTTTCCATAAAGTTCCCTGTAATTGCCACGGACTTGTATTAGTATCAGTACCAGGCCAATAATACAGGTTTTCTACTCCTGTTGTTTCATCTTGGTATGGAACAAAACCAGCAGACGCTAATACACCGTCTGTATCTACAAATTTCATTTCTCCGCCTAAAGAATGCGATATCGTTACTTTATTTTGAGCACTTACATTTGCACTTAAATTCTTAACGCCGGCTCCGTTTATTGCATCTGCTAAAGCAGTTGCATCGGTTGTTGTTCCAGTAAAATCTACTGAGATTGTTACTGCTGCCAACAAATCTAATTCTCCTGCATCGGATACTTGTACGGTGAATGTTTGGGCATTGCCACTCATTTGAGTACTTATTCTTGATCCAGTAATCTGGGTAGGCGCTATATCGTTTCTTCTATAAAATTTGATTGTTGCTACCGGTCGGCTAGCATTTCCAATGTTTGTTTGAGCATAAATTTCTCCTGTAAGTAACGTGCTGCCTCCTCCACTTCTATCTAATGTGTAAAGGGCTTCTTGATTGCTTCCATACACTGAAATATCTTGTTGCTCCCATAACTTTGTGTTATCGTTCCATTTTTGAACTGAAAATGCCATACCTTTATTTGGACTAGTTGTTTTTAACCATATAGATCCAGTTGGTCGAGGCTGATCTGCTGTACTTTTATATTCTGGTACAATAGTATGAGGATTTATTTCTAAAGCAGGAACATAATATGTTGCTTGTCCGGTACCTATATCAAAAGCAATACCAAGCTCAGACAATGGGTTAATATTAGCACTTGGATTATTTGTTAAAACAATTGTCTCAACTTCGCCACCTACTCCATCTGTGCCATCGCTATAAATTTCAAGTCTGCCGTCAACAACTGCAGCTGATATATTTCCGTTTGGATGATTTGTAATAATTGTATTTTTCACATCTTCTACAGTGTTTCCTGGACTTACAACGATAGTAACTCCATTAATATCAAAATCTGCAGCAACTGCACCAACATCATTTGAGAAAACAGTGTTAACTGCTGTTCCTCTTACACTTGCCCAACTTTTTCGCCATGCATCGCTTCCAACAAGAACCCATTCAGTTGTTGCTCTGTAGAAAATTTTATTTAAAGTTGTTGTAGCGATTACAGCATATGAACCTTCTAAACCAACAGATTTTTTTGGAATATCTCCTGCAAATCCGTTAACAGCTACTGAGCCACCGTTTACAACAAGATCGGTAGTTTCGGTTATCACAATTGGTGTTCTTACTGTGAAATTTTGCCCCCCATCTAAGATAGATGCTCCGTTCCATTCTTGAATACCCCATAACGAAGTACTTGTGTCTAACCAATAAGTTCCATCTGCTGGATCAGCTCCAGGAGCAGTAGGCGACCCTTCTAAAGCAGCTAAATCTACATCTGCTCTTACGATGTAAGCTCTATTTGCAATTCCTAAATAAGAATACGCAGCTTGCAGTCCGTATTCATTAAGTTCTCCTCCATGAATTGGATTGTTGTTGTTATCTGTTTTAAAGATTGGATCGCCAAAGGTATCTACTAAATCTCTTTGTGATGTTATAAGATACGGTACACCAGCATTTACTGCTAATGTTCCAGGAGCTGTACCTGTGCCGGCTCCGTTGGGTTTGTTTGAAGCTGTTGCTACAAAAATACAAGGTAAGGTGCCTGGTTCGGCTGGAGTATAAAAACTCTCGTCAACTACTTTAACCTCTACACCTGGTGATACTAGTGCCATGTTACATTCTCCTATAAGGCTTAAATATTCTAAAAGTATTTATAAAAAAAATAGTAATTTTCTTTTCTTAGATACCGTCAAAAAGGTGCAGTAAAGGTGAGATAAATATAAAATGAGACCTTTGTGTATCTGTGGATTTAGACCAGCTGCAATTAATTATAAAAAAAATAATAAAATTTATTATAGAAAAAAATGTGATATTTGTCTAAAAACACCAACTGTTTGTATTGGTATTCCAAAATGGAAACAATCAGGTTATATTAAGAAAACTTTTTGTGAAAAATGTAATTATAAAAGTAATTATCCTGAACAATTTAATGTATACCACATTGATGGAAATTTAAATAATTGCAGAATTAACAATTTAAAAACAATTTGTGCTAATTGTCAACGTATTTTGTATAAAGAGGGAGTAAAATGGAAACAGGGAGATTTGCTTCCAGATTTCTAGCCTATAATAAATCCATATCCTGTACCGCCTGCAACTGCTGTAGAAATTTCTTGTTCTAATTTTTCCATTTCTGCTTGTGCTTCGGCTTTTAATGCATCACCATTCAGTTGTCCACCGCCTTGTGGTCCGGCTATTGTAGCAAATTTAGATCGTGCTTCGCCAAGCATCATTTTACACATTGCTAAAGCATAGTCTTTTATCCAAACATTACCCATATAATCACTTAATAATTGATCGTCTGGTCTGTAGTTATAACACTCTAGTAATAACGTTTCTTCTGCTCTAGGTCGTTGTAGTATTGTTAAGACATGACGTGTCCTATTCCAATTGAATTCTATAAAAGATCCAAACATCCTTCCTACAAGTTCTTGGAATTGACTAAAAAAATCATAGGTTGCTAACCCGCCTAAATTAGAACTTGCAAGTAAATAGGTATTTGTATATGCTAAGTTAAATGGTTCGAAAATACTACCACCGTCACCACCACCTGTTCGAGAGCCAATACTACGTCTAAAAATACGCCTTACTTCTAAAATTTCTTTTGGTAAGGTGTAGGTATTTTGATCTACAATTGTTGGCATAAAAAAATAACTTTCTTCTGTACTATTTTCATTACGTTGCCTATATCGTGATAAAGCTTTATCTAAAGCAGTTTCATAGTGTACAGGATCCAGTTCTACATCTACCATTCCTCCACCTAGCATGTTGTGAATGTAATCGTAAACTTCTTGTCTTAATGTAGCTAATTCAGTCATATTTTTATGTCTCCTATAGTATTTATCGACTCGATAAATACTATATGCCTAGAATATCTTTATATAAACCCAGTAAAGGGAATGATTACAATTTTATAGATGCACGAATATTTGAAATGTTTACTGTTGGAGGAACAGATGTAAATATCCACAAATATTTAGGACCAAAAAATCCAACTGAGGAAGATGCAACTGCAGACATTCCTCACTATGATGCTATAACTGAAACAAACATACAAGATTTATTATTTTTAGAAAATAGAGATAGGAAATACGATCCGGATGTCTATACAATTAGAGGAATTTATAGCGTTCAAGATATTGATTTTAATTTAAGTCAGTTTGGATTATTTTTGAATAACGACACTCTTTTTATGACTATTCATATTAATAGTTCGGTAAAAACAATAGGTCGCAAAATAATGAGCGGAGATGTTATTGAATTACCACACATGAAGGATGAATACGCTGCAAATGATTTTCATGTTGCACTCAAGAGTTATTATGTTGTTGAAGAAGTAAGTAGAGCAGCAGAAGGATACAGTCCAACATGGTACCCTCATTTGTATAGATTAAAATGCAAGCAGATAGTAGATAGTCAAGAATTTAAAGAAATTCTTGATCTACCAATGGACGAAGAAGTTCCTGCTGCAGGTAGTCTACGAGACTTATTATCAACATATGAAAAAGACATGCAAGTTAATAATGCAGTGATTGCACAAGCAGAAGCTGATGCAAAGAAAAGTGGTTACGAAACTGGACATTATTTTACATTGCAAACAAATGATGAAGGTAGAGTAGAGTTAGTTACAGCTGATTTAACAGAATTAGATGCAAGTGTGGCAAATGAATTAGCAGATAGAGTTATGCAAACTCCAGAAAGGACAGGATATACAGGTTACTTACTTGGTGATGGAATAGCCCCTAATGGCGAAATTTTTGGTCATGGTACTCTTTTTCCTGAAGGTAGTGTAAAAGGAGATTATTTTTTAAGGACAGATATGATTCCAAATAGATTATTTAGATATGACGGAAGACGCTGGATTAAGATGGAAGATAATGTTCGTATGACAATGACTCAAACTAATGATAGAAGTACGCAAAAAGGTACGTTTATTAACAATACAAATATTACAACAGTCGCTGGTGAGACTGTGCCTGAAAGACAGAGTGTAAGTAAAGCTCTTAAGGCTAAAACCGATAATGTGTAAGGTGAATAATGCAACATTTTTATGATGGTCAAATCAGAAGATACATAACTCAAATTGTCAGGATGTTGAGTAATTTTAGTCATAAAGATATTGAAGGAAATATTAAAACTATTCCTGTTGTGTATGGAGATTTAGCTCGGCAAGTTGGATCTATACTGAAAGATAATTCAGAATTAAAATTAATAGGAGCACCAAAGATTTCAGTATACATAACTGGTTTAGAATTAGATAGGTCTAGATTATCTGATAGTAGTTTTGTAAGTAAGGTTAATATTAGAGAGCGGGCATATGATGCGAACAACGAAGAATATCTAAACATGCAAGGTAAAAATTATACAGTTGAAAGATTAATGCCAACTCCATATAATTTATCAGTTAATGCAGATATTTGGTCAACAAATACAGATCAAAAATTACAAATCTTAGAACAAATTCTTATGTTGTTTAATCCAAGTTTAGAGATACAAACTACTGATAATTTTGTAGACTGGACTAGTTTAAGTGTAGTAAATTTAGAAAATATAACTTTTAGTAGTAGAAGTATAGGAACAAGTACAGAAAGTGAAATAGATATTGCAACTTTAGGTTTTAGTACGCCTATATACATTTCAGCTCCTGCTAAAGTTAAAAAACTTGGTATTATACATACAATCATAACAAGTATTTTTAATGAGTCTTATGGCAATGTGGATCTACAACAAACTATGCCAGAATTATTAGCATATGCCGACAGTAGATACAAATCCGATGCAAAACACTTCCCTGCAACTAATAATGATGGAACATCGCAAAATGAATTTGGCGATTTAATTGCAAGTCGACCCGATACCGATGCTGTTATTGCAACCACTTATAAAGATTATGATTTACTAGTAATTAATAATACATTGAAATTAATACCAAATACTGCTTCGGCTAAACTAGTTACATGGAGAGAATACTTAGACGCATATCCAGACGTATTTAATCCTGGTCTTTCAGAAATACATTTATATAGAAATGATTTAGATAGTGATATTGTTGGAAATTTATCTTTTAACCCATTAGATGATTTTATAATGAGTGTTAATTGGGATATTGATACACTGCCAAGTGATACAATTTTTATTGGTCCAACTGGTAGTAAAACAAAAATAGATTATATTATTGATCCGTTAAAAACAAATCCTAGTAATTTAAAATCAACTGGTTTGCGACTTTTATTATTAAATGAAAATATAGGTTCTTTAAATAATTCAGATGGTGCAGATGCATGGAAAAATAACAATGGTAGTGATTTTACAGCAGAAGCCAATGATATTATTGAGTGGGATGGTAATAATTGGACAATTGTTTTTGACGCAAGCACTAATGGAACTGATATTGTTTACACAACAAATCTAAACACAGGCATACAATATAAATTTATTAACGGAGAGTGGATTTTAAGTTTTGAAGGAGAATATCCACATGGAGCATGGCGTATAAATTTTTAAGATAACTATTTACATGAAAGAAATAGTTTGCAGTGGCGCTTTATTTTATTCTTTAGATTACAAAAGATTCTTATTTTTACACAGAGCAAAAGGTAAGTATTCTAATTTTTGGGGATTAGTTGGTGGAACAAATGAAAAATTTGAAACACCAACTAATGGGCTTTTTAGAGAAGTTCAAGAAGAAGTAGGTGAAATTAATATAAAAAAAATTATACCTTTAGAAACTTTTGTTAGTAAAGATGACCATTTTTTATTCCACACTTATCTTTGTTTAGTAGAAAAAGAATTTTCTCCTATATTAAATTGTGAACACAATGGGTATGCTTGGGTATCATTAGGAAAATGGCCAAGGCCCTTACATCATGGACTAAAAAATACATTAAACAATAAAATTAATCAAATAAAAATTGAAACAATTCTCAAATACATAAATGAGTTAGAATAAAGGTAATATGTCAAATGAAAATGTAAAAGAAACTGATTATGGATATTTTTTGCATTGGGCAAATTTTGATAATTATTCAGCAAAGATTCATGTTTTTTCAAGACAAAAAGCAAAAACTAAATTAATTTTCCATAAAGATACTGATAAAAGTTTTTTTATTAATTCAGGAAATTTTTTATTGCAAATAATTGATACTACATCCGGTGAACTAAAATCCCAAGAACTACAAGACGGAAACACATTTACAATACCTAAATTAGTTCCATATCAAATTACTTGTTTAAAAGAAAGTGGAAGTTTAGCAGAAGTTTCTGCAGGAGAAACTGAAAAAGATAATTTTATAATTACAAATTAATATGAACATATATTGGGGCGATAACGATTCTTTCAGCAAGAATAATAAATGTGTAATAGGATTAGAAAGAGATGGTGTAATAAATGAATGTAACGGTTGGATCCGCGATCCCAAAGATTTTAAAAGTATACCAAAAAGTTTAGAGGCTATAACAAAATTAAAGCAAAAAGGGTTTTCTGTTGTAATCCTTTCAAATCAAGGAGGTATCGAGAAAGGACTTTTGACTATCGACGATGTAGAAGCAGTTAATAGTTATATGCTTTCATTATTAGGACAATATGGTTGTCCATCCATTGATGCATTATATTACAGTGCAAGTGATAAAAAAAATGATTATTATGCCAAACCAAATATTGGAATGTTTAAAAGATGCGAAACAGAGCATCCTTATATCTCTTTTAAAAATAGCTTTTATGTTGGTACAAAGCTAGAAGATATAAAAGCTGCCTTAAAGATTGGATCGCGTCCGATAATAATAAAAAATGCACAAGGGCAAAAAACTATTAATAATTTAAAGAGAGGGTTAAACAAAAATTTATTGCAAAAAATCTATACCTTTGATAGCTTATATGATTTTGTTAATGCTTTAAATTAGACTATAATACTTGACCCTTTTCCGTCTCTTTTTTTACGCTCTTCTTCGGTTTTCCTCTTAACTTCTTCTGGAAAATATTCTTCTTTTTTAATCGGACCGTTAGGTCCAAAATATTCACTTGTTGTTTGCTTTACACTCATACTTTTTTTACCTGCTGTTCTAATTACAGAAGCCGATACTAATTTTTTAAACCCTTTGCTTTCTAAACATTCTGGACATTTATCGGGTTCTTCGTTAATATTTTCTAATGATAAAAAATTATTAGTGCAATTATTGCATTCAAAATTGTAAATTGGCATAATTTTAAGCTTGTGCTTCTCCCCATCTTAAGGTAATGTTACTATTTACTGCAGAACCAGTTACTTTATAAACATTTATGGCTAAAATATCTGGTCCGTTTGGATAGATACCTCTACCACCTAATGGCGTATTCGTAAGTTCTTTTAATTCTTGAAGACCAAGGACTGATCTTTCTCCAGGATTTGCAATAAAAGAAAAAACCGTTTCTCCAGGCTCGGCATAAGATGCAGAGCCAAATTCAAATGTTACTGTATTGCCTGGCGATATGTTGTTAACTGAAGTATTGTTAAATGAAACTTCGTAAAATTCAGTCTGTCCGTGCCGTAAAAATTGTACATTTGAAACGGCTGTTCCTGCTGGCCAATTACTATCTGTTGGTGATATAGGAGTACCAATTGAAGCACCAGACGCTTCCCATGAACTTTTAGTAAATAACAATTTACTTACTTTACCACTCGGTGCAGCATATATAAATTTAAAATCAGTATTTGTGTTTGTATTACCTTGAGACTGTTGATTTCCTAAAGTAGAATTATAATAAATGTCAACTTCTCCAAAATTTGGAAATTGGATGATATTTGTTACAAAAAATGTCTCTCCTGAATCTGTAAAAACATCGGGATTTGTAGAATACATAATTGATCCGACTAATATAGGATTATTATTGAATTCTGATAACAATAACGGAAGTGGACTATATCTATCTCTTTGAATACCGTTGAATACAAAACCTGTATCTATGCTTGATTCTACAGTTGCTGTAGCTGTTACAGGTGTACCTGCTCCCCAATCAATAGCTCCTCCAGCGGCAACTTGTGCAAAACTTGGTTGTCCTCCTTGTGCTTGATTTGATAAACCAGACCAAGTAATAGCAGAAGGATTAGTTGGATAATTTTGCGGGTTCAATATTCCATCAATAACAATACCACCTGAACCAGTATCGCTTGTTATTTCAATTCCTTGTAATAAGAGTTGTGCTCTATTTAAAAGTTCTCTTTCTCCTAAGTCACCAACTAGCGCATTAGAAACACTTGGCGCAAGTCTAATTAAAAATGCTGTTTGAGCACTAGTTGAAATTGATAATTGAGAAACAGTATATGAAAAAATGTATCCACGATCTTCATCAAAGCCACCGTCTGTTAAAAATGCACTCCCCCAATGACTGATAAGAGGCGTTATTGTCGTTGATATTAAAATTATTCCCGTGTCTGCTTGATGACTTGCTGCAGGTCCTGCTGTATAGTTTCTTATTGCACCTGCTTGAAAATTAGTTAAGGAAGATCCTCTAATTAATCCAGTTAATTGATTATTTTCTATATCATTACCAGTAAATTGTATAACTTCATTGTCTATATATATCACTCCGTTATTAGGAAAAAAGCTACTATCATACAAGGTACATGTTGTTTGGGCAAGATCCATACTATTTTTAAGTTTTCCAGATGGTCCTTCATTTGACACTTCGTATCTAACTGGTAAATTTCCAGAACGCATAAAAGCTTCAGTGTTAACATTAGAATTTCGCATTCTGTGGGCAAATACAAAATTACCATCTGTTCCTCGTAACATATAATCAATAAATCCAGCTCCGTACCAACTGTATTGTATTCCAATCATTTGCATTTTTGCAATATAATATCATATCCGCTAGGTCCTGTTCCATCTAATTTATCATGATTAAAGTCAGATTGTTTTACTCTTTTTTCAACTATCAAATTTGCTTTTGCACCACTGATATTTACAACACCGCGCCAATCAGGGGAAATTGTGCATTCAGTATTGCTATCAACATGAGTAACCACATGAGTCATGCCTTTTAAAATAATTCTATCGCCTGCCTTTAATTGATCTCTAAACTTTGTATTTGTTCCAGTCATCAAGTTTGTATTCTGGTCAATTGCGATTGTTCCAGAAATTTGTTTTGTACCAGTACGTTGCACTACATTAATATTTGTTCCGTCGTATTCCCAAAATAATCCATTTTGGTCGTCGAAAATTCCAGATCTAACAGTTGCTCCATGCCATGAAACAACCGACATTTGAGCATCAAATCCTAATTTAGCTGTTGTTGATCCTAATCTTCTTTGTGATCTTACTGTAAAGGTTCTTTCGTCTATAACCGATACAACAGTGTAATCAAAGACTGGAGGAACTGCAGTTTGTGGACCACTATTGAATCCTGGTGTTTCTATACCTAACAGTCTTATCACGCCACCTTCTTGCACGCCGTGATCGTTGTCATCTGTTACTACAGTTATTAAACTATTAACTTCAATACCATTAGCAGTTACACTTCTTAAATCATAACTTGGCGCAAATAAAGCACCAGTTGTGTACATAATACCTTTACCAGATTGGTATCTAATATATTTTTTACTTTGTCTAATAGCTTGCGCCCCATGTTGCGGACCACCAGTTCCTAATTGTACACCGCCGTCATATGGTCTATGAATAAAAAATGAATCAGGTCGAGGATAAATGTCGCCATTAATAGGATCTTGTGCTTCTATTGTGATTATTACTTCTGTTACTTGATAGCTTATAATTGTAGGTGGTAAATTATTTTGCAACGAGCCTCGTTCGTACCTCTTTGTTCCATCTGGCAAAGTGTAAGAATCTGGATTTGTTAGTCTAACATTATTATATTCAATAGGATTGTCATAACTGTTTACTTGATAGATGATTTCTTCATTCCAGAATATAGTAATATACGTAACAGGAGTATCATCTATAAATCCATTTGATTCTAACCATTCCCACTCACCTGCATTATATTGTGTTGTAGGGGTCTCAATAGTTTGTATATCTGTGTCAATAAAACCTACTGAACGTGCTTGATATCTTAATAGATTTGTTTCAGGAACGTCTGAAACAAAAAAAGCTCCCGATGCTAATAGATGATTATTTACACCATCATCTGAATTTATAGTCACAATAAATGTGTCTCCGGGTACAAGCCCGTGTGCATTTTGGAAGTTAATTTCAAGAGATGCTAACGCTGTAAAATCTATTTCAGTACCTTGCGTAAGATCGCCTGTAGATAATTCAGTTACTCTTACAGTTGATATAAAATTAATTAAAAAACTTGTAGTTGTAGATTCGTATATAAGTTCAAATCTATTTGTTGAATCATCTAAAATTTGCCCATCATAGTCTTCTAAAATTCTTATAATTAAATCATTTGCCGGCGAACTTCCGCCTAATAAATTTCCTGTAATAATTAATCTGTCACCAATCCTATAACCTATTCCTCCATTAATAACATTAACACTGTAAGTTGGGCCTGATCTAAGAACAGAAAAAATAGCATTACTTCCAGATGGATTATCAATAGTTGGGCTAACATTTGTAAATGATCCTATACCTCCTGCTGCTATTCCTTGCGAAACAGATACAGTTGCTAAACTGTAATCGGTATTAACACTTACAACTTGTAATGTTAAATCATTTGTAGGACTTGTTCCAAGTAAATCTGACCCAGAAACAATTATTTCTTGTCCAACTGCAAAATTGTTACCGGGTTGATTTACTGTAGCATTTACATAACTTCCTGCTGATAGCTCTATGTTAAATGTTGCATTAAGGCCATCAAAATTTGTTCCAGCTAAATCAGCAGCTGAATCTATATTCACTGCAGTCCCTACGATACTAAAAGTTTCTATTGCTCCATTTACATCTACCGTGTTAACTGTTATTTCGCAATCATTAGCAGGTGCAGCGCCATCTAGCTCTGTTCCTAAGATAGTGATAGTATCAGCCGGCCCAAAATCTTGTGTATTGGTGAAATTTAAAGAATACGTAACGCCAGTTCTGGTAATATCATACGAATTTAAAATGCCAACACCGGTTGTTGTATACGATGGATTAAGGTAAGTTACTATTGCATCTGGAGCAGTGCCTGCTATACTCACATTTACAACAGAACCATTTAATCCTGTTTGACTTACAGTAAGTATTAAATCATTAGTATTATCGCCATTATTAAATGTTGATCCACTTATTAAAATCTTGTCGTTTAGTTCGTATCCAAATGAAACATCTGGCGAACTTACACTTACACTATAAATGTTATCTGCATAGCTTACATCAAAAATTGCTCCAGAACCTGAATTATTTTCTACAATTCCTACTACATTTTCAATTGTTGCATTACCGTCAAAAGCTGTTCCTGAAATTGAAATTGTATCTATGCTTCCATTACCAACGACAGTTTCTACATTGATTAACAAATCGTGAACATTTATTAATCCTCCTAATTGGTTTCCAGGCACAAAGAGTCTATTACCTGCGCCGTAATCTTGTCCTGTTGCGACAATTGTAACTGAATAATTTGCTCCAGTTGCTGTAATGTCAAATAAAGCATCAGCTCCTGACGAAATTTCATTCTGAGCGCTAATATTTTCATATAGAGTAGTATAACCAATTAAAGTTGATGTAAGAGGATTGGTCAAAAATAATCTATTACCTACTATACTTTCTACAAATGTTGCTGTACCATCTCCTCTGTCAATTGCTAAATCTTCTATTATTCCGGTAGCATCAATTACTTCAATAAAATCAGATCCTGCAGGCCAATCGCCATCTGCTTGTGCTGATATGTAAGTACCACCGCCTGCACTTGTTGCTTGAACTGATGTTACTTGTGTTCCAGTTGGAAAATCAGTAACTGTTACAGGATCAGTTGGAGATCCAATGTCTGGTGCTATTCCATCAAAAGGTATAAGATTGTTTCCTGCAAGTAGATCTAATTCCAAGGTTATTGTTGCATCAGCTCCTTGACTTAAAATGTCAAACGTTGCATTGCCAATACTTGATCCAGAATAAAACCCTGCCTTCCTTAATTGAGTATAACTTGTTGCTATTACCTGCCCATTTACAGTACCTACTTTTGCCTTAGCATAATATGTAAAACTAGACGAGCTAGGTGTAGTAACAACAGTAAACGATCCTTCTGCTCTTGCAGCTCCTGCAACTGAATCTTCTAATGCTTTAATTGTAAAAGGATCTCCTGGATACAATTGATGCGGACCTACTGTAGTTACAGTTATTAATGATTGGCCAATACCAAAAGTGCCTGCACTTGCATCCGTAGTTATGTTTTGAACAGGAGTGTCTGTACCTGGTATTTCATATATGGAAGGATATCCTCTTAATGTTCCTATTGCTGCCCATTTCGTAGGTTGCAATCCGTATTCAAAATCAGCATCTAACATTGATAGAGGATTTGCTACTCTGTTTCTTTCAATAGCATCTGTGCCAAAATTATACGGTCTAGTGGTTAAAATACTTTTACCATTTTCAACTTGTTCTACAAATAGTTGTAAATCATCGTCAGCAGTATGAGACTCTGTATTATAATTTAAAGTTAAAGTTAAAACAAAATCTGTTGTTTGATTAAAAGCTGGAAAATCACTATCATAATTTTTACTTTTTCTTAGTGTTCCGCCTGCAACAGACGTTCCGAAGTTGTAAATAATTTCATTTTTACTAACATTAGTTATAAGTAAAATTTCTTCTAGATTATACATTCCAGTAAATTTTACTGTTCCGACATCGTTATATTCTTTTGTTGGAGCAGATGCTAGTCCATTTTCAATAATTGCTACTGTTGTATTAGTAAGAGTAGTAATTCGTGTAAATGCATCATTTTCGCTTGTATAACTTAAATCAATGCTTTGCGGCACCGTGCCTAATCTTGGAAATTCAATATTTAAAAGTATAAAATCATTTAATAACTCACCTATAAAAGCATGAGTGTCAATTTCCGGTAACCGAGTACCATCAACTTGAGCTACATCTTCGTCCCAATAATATTTCACTGTTTCTAAAGTCTGCTCATTGCCTCCGTATCTTAAATCATAAAGGTAAGCATCTAATACATAATTTGCGTCTCGAGTACACTTTTCTGCATTGTATGTATAATTACTTGGCCATGTGATAGCGGTTACTATATCTTCTTGATTATCAATTATTTCAAGGTAGACATCCTGTAATTCAGCTACTGCCCATAATGTTACAACAGGAGGTGTACGACTAATATTTGATAATACTTGATTAGCTTCTGCAGAAGTTTCTGCACTTACAACATTTATTGTAATTTCTACTAAAGCATTTAGTACAGATGCTTCTGATGCAGTTGCAACATTTCCACTAACATTTTGTTCAGCTAAATTTCCGTCACTTGGAGTTACTCCAATTCCTTGTACTATATCTTGTATGATAGTTTGAAAATGTTGATATGCACTTACGGTTTGAATTCGATGAGTCGGATCAATTCCTGGAAAATTTTCGTTAGTATTATAAAAAAAGAATTTTGATTGATCATAAGTTGCAGCGTTTCCTCCATACAAAATATCATAAGCTAATGCTTCGATGGCATATTTTATGTCTCTTGAACATTTATCTACATTATGGTCTGCATTAGGATACGTAAATGCAACATAGGCATTTATTTCTGCAACAATAAAATCTATGTTATTTAATAATTGATCCTTTGCTGCAGTACTATTTACTGGTGTAGTAACTCCAGGAGTAATAAAAATAGGTTGTGCAGCATCTCTTCCGTCATTTATAATCTCTATAAGTTGATCAAAAAAAGCATTGATATTATTAACAGCAAGATTACTACTGCTGGTTACATTTAAATTTAAAATAGCATTTCTTGCTCTGTTTATAGTTCTTATTACAGTATTTGATAAATCTAAACTATTTACTTCAGTATAACCTAAAAATCTTGCATTATAATTAGTATTTAATGCAGCGTCATTTGCAGCTCCTTCTATGATGTAATTTATATCTCTTTGGCATTTTTCAACATCCGCTATTTCTTGATTTATATAAGATAAAATTTCTGATAAAATAAAATCCTTATTAAGTAAAAATAGATTCCAGGCATTAGGTAATTTATTATCTAAATAACCTATACCTGGTTTAAAAACATAATTTTTTATAATAGTTTTTGCCATACTTAGATTCCAAATGTTATTGCAAGAGATAATGCTGTGCTATCAACATATAATTTATTAGGTAAACTGTAAATATTACTGCCTGTAGTTTGAACTGTTCCTTGAGTAAAATTTCCAGTACTTGGCGTATTTGTTCCTATTGGTGTGTCATTAATCGTCGAATTATCAATACTAGAATTATCTATCGAAGTATTAATTAAAGGTACAGTTGATCCTGTAGAATTCATTACACCAATTGTTCCGTCTTCGTTTTCTAAAGTTAAATTATTTGCTACAAAGATTGTTAGATCTGTTGAACTATCTATCACCACCGGTATAGAATTGTCAAATATAAGATTGCCACCAATTGAAAGATTTTTTTCAACTCCAACGCCTCCGCTTATTAATGCAGCTCCTGTAGTTTTAGACGTAGAATTATCAGTATTGGTTACGGATAAAGAACTAAACAAGCCAATTGGATCTACTACATTAATAATACCATAAAATGTTCTATTGCTATTAGTGTAATATAATACATCAGTGTCAACATTAGTTGGTATTGTTATTGATAAAGTTCCTTCTAGTTTTCCTTGCGCTCCTGATCCAGATGCACCAGTATCATGAGTTAAACCTTGAATGTACTCTGTAAATTGATCTTCTTGTAGTATGTAAAATCCTGTAGTTGTTAATTCTAAGCTTATAAGATATGTTCTTCCTTTTGCTAGTGTAATCGGTGGGTTAGTTTCTACACTATCATTGATTATATAATTTGAATTTTCGTCGTCAGTAATTGAAAAATCAATTAATACTTTAGTTGTATCAATATTTAAAATAATTGAATTTGCACTGATATTTCCATTCTGATCTACAGAAAAATTAGGACTGTTAAATCCATAATCAGAAAAAAACGCTGATTTTAATGCTTTCCGCATAATACCTCCAATGTAAATATTTAGCTAAATTAAGCGGTAATAGGATTTTGTGATTGAAAATATTGTGCAGTAAAAATAAATTTTGCAGAGTAAATTTGAGGTGCTTTTGGTTCTATGCTTACGTCAACATACGACTGATTAACAACTGCTGTGACATCTACCAATTCTCTATTAAGAAATGATCTTGCATACACATGAATATTTGCAGTATTTGTGCTTGCTATAATTAAACATTTTAAAATTTCTCTATTCTCGGTGTTATAATCTATACTTATTGTATATTCAGCAGCTGAAATTTCTCCTATATACCATCTATCAAATGTGTTTTTTGTTCCTACTTGCTTCCATGGTCCTCTATGAGAAAATCCAGCATTATTTTTTATAAGAATTGAATTATTAGCACCAAGTTCAAAAAATTTTTTAACAGGATCCATGTCTTACCTCTTTATATGTTATTTATGTATTAGGACATGTGATTAAATAATTAAATTCTGGCATGTATAGATATTCTAATTCGCTTTGTTTTAAAGTCCATATAGCATCTTCAAGTGTTTCAACAAGAGGCTGGCCCCCTAAATTAAAGCTGGTATTAAAAAGAATAGGAGTTCCTGTTTTTTCTTTAAAAAGTTCTATAAGTTCATAAAAATGTAAATTTTGTTCTTTTGTAACTGTTTGAATCCTACATGTTCCATCTACATGAATAATTGATGGAATTTTTTCTGCAACACCGGGTTTACAATTTACTGCATACATCATGCTTGGAGAGTCTGCCATTCCTCGTAAATCAAACCAATCATGTACATCTTCTTGTAAAATAGTTCCTGCAAAGGGTCTAAAATATTCTCTATGTTTAACTCTATTAACAAAATCTTTCCCGTCTTTGTGACGTGGATCAAACAATAAACTCCTGTTACCTAATGCTCTTGGCCCATTTTCAGATTTTCCTTGAAAAATAGCAACAATATTTTTATCTAAAATAATATCAATTACTTGTTTCTTAGATATTTCTGTTACATCTACTTCTAACTTTTCTACTATATTAGTTATTTTTTCGTTTGTGTAAAAATGATCTAAGCCTAAATATAAGTTTGTTTGCTTTTTATATCTGCTAGGATTATTTGACATAATGTTATTAGCCCACAAAGCTGCTCCTATTGCTGTTCCAGCATCACTAGAAATAGGTTCGACATACAGGTTTATATCTAGGTCTTTTATTTCATTTAGATAATAATAATTAGCAACACAATTGAGTCCATACCCTCCTGACAAAACTACATTTTTATTTCCGCTCATTTTAACTGCTTTTTTAATTAATTTTAGGACCTGTTCTTGCGTTTCAATTTGACAATGATAAGCTAAATCTCTTCTATTGTTTAATTTAGATAGTTCTTTATCTGTACTAAATGACAATTCTGAATTAAGTTTGTCATTTATATCTGCACCATTAGGATATGTAGGAATTATGATATTTCTATTAGACAATGGAATGTCTAAACTATCGTCAAATAATGGAGGAATATTAGGATTCTTTTTACCATATGGAAATAACCCCATAGTTTTTCCGGCTTCTATTGCATCAAAACCGCAATATTGAGTAACAGCTTCGTATACTTTTACAATACCACCTCTATCTGTTACATAGACAGGATATTTATTATTTTTATCACTTTCATCAAGTATACAGTCTGCTCTATGAGGTCCCCTAGAACCTATGTGCTTATAAATACACTTTATTGTATTTGGGTACTCGCAGCAAAACATCGATTCAGTTTCCCAACCACCGTACTCTACTCCGTCTGCTTGAAAATGAGATATTGTTCCAGCACCGTCAACAATCAACGCAACAGCGTCATTAAATCCAGATCTGTAAAAAGCACAAGCAGCATGTAAATTATGATGATACTGACTTGAATCTAAAACTTGCGGATGATTTGGTAGCAAGCTATTATCTCTACTTATCAATCCAAGTTTCCTTGCTAGCCCTGTATAAATGTCATCGCCTGTAAAATCAACCTTAGGTGTATCAGGTGAATACAATGAATGTGTATGAGCAATGACTAAATAATCTAATCTGTCAGTATAGTCTAATATTTTAACTAAAGAAGCTAGAGGTCCACCGTCGTATTTGTGTCGAGATAGTCTTTCTTCTTCAATTGCAAAAACAATTTCTCCGTTTTTTAACAAACATACTCCGCCGTTATGTCCTCTTGTTAAAGCAGCAACCCATAAATCTGAATCTTTAACCATATTATTTCTCTATAATTCCTGTTCCAGTTTGTAATTTAAAAGTGTTCTTTTTTTCTATTTGCTCAAATTTTACCACTTTGTTTACATTATTTTCTATATTATGCCATTTAGCAAAATTTGTTTTTATTGATTTAATAATTACATCTTCTATTAAATCATTCATACGCATTATTCCGTCGTTGTTTCTATTACAAACTTCGTCCATAGTAATCCTAATAGGATCGTATATTCTTTTTCCTTCGCCCATATCTTGAATATCAAATTTTTCGTAGTCCGGATAAGAAATATTTTCAGCAAAAGTAGATCCAACAACAACAGTTCCTGGCTTGTTACAAGAATATGCAATATGTTGTCCTACACTGTCGCATCCAAAAAAATAAGATGATTCTTTAATAATAGATGCCCATTGCCTAATATTAAGATCTCTAGGTTGAGCAACAGGTATATTAATTCCTTCTGCTTCAAGATTTAAAGGAAATTCACTCATTAAAATAATGCCAAAATCCTTACCTAATTTTTTAATAAATTCTAAGACATTGTTAAAATCAAAGCTCCTTCCACTACTATCTATGATAAAATTACCATGACTTTGTACACCTCTGCCAAATGGCTGAAATACAATAGTATTTTCTTTTTCTGTTTTTTCGGTTACTTCTTTGATAAGATTTTTACCAATAATAGTTTCATCTGAATTAAAATAGATTGTAGGTTTATCTAATTTTCGTTTACCTTTTTTGTTTATAGCTATATCAAATGCTTCAGATAAATTACATTTTTGATTATAATATTCCCATATTCTGTATGGCTCAGGAGTTTCTATATCTCTATTTTTAATTTTATCAACAAATAAATCTTTGTGCCAATGATCATATACTTTATTGTGTAATAAAGGATGGCCTTTATAAAAATCTGTTCCTCCTTCACTTACAATAATAAAATCATCATCTGTTTCTTCGGCATACTTTTCAAAAGCAGGAATTGAACATATAACTCTTCCTGCTCCTCCGTTAATAAAAAACGCTTTGGATCGCATATTACCTTTTTAAAAATTACAATTTATTTATAAGTAGAAAATAGAATAAGAGGTTAAAATAGAAATATTTTAACCTCTTATAATGTTAGACAGCAGGTGGTTCGGCAGGTGGTTCGGCAGGCTCTGCAAAAGGCCATTCTGGAAATGGTATTTGCCATGGTTCCCATCCGGCAAATCTTGTAGTAAGATTTCTAAATTCATCTTGATGAGCTCTTAAAGTTACAATTTCTTCATCTGAATAATTTCCACTTGCTATATCGTTATCAATATTAGAAATATTCATTTGAATTATTTGATTCATCATGTTCCAATCTATGTGTGGTTTTTTCCATGGAAAGGGTTTTACCCACGAACTTGTTGCTTTATTGTATGTAATTAATTCAAGCTCATATGTATGATCAACTGGCGTTTGTTCAGGCCTTTCAAAATAAACTGTATCGTCTCCATCTAATTTATATTGTTTCTGCGGCCATGTTCCCGAATCATATTCTTGAGGTACCATTAGGGTAGCAATAATTGGTTCTTGCGTAGCATCAACAAGTACTGGATAGTCCTTACCGTTATTTGCACTTAATTCTAATAGTTGATTTAAATTACTATCACTAATATCATCTTTTATATATCCAGCAGTTACGTCTATTTTATTAGTTGCTTGATCAACAAAAACATAAAATTTATCTGGTCCATTGTATGTAAAAGTACCCGTTAGCCCTAAAGTTGAGGTATCTTTTAAATAATCGTCTGGCATACTATATGTAAACTCATGCGAAATCTGTTTTGCCATTATTTTTCCTTATCCTTATCTTAATTATTTATTATGTCCATGTAATTCTTACTAGTCCAGGTGTTCCTGGTGTGCCGCAGATACAACCACCGCCACAGATTTGTGCAGCACCTCCTCCGACACCCGGTATATATCCATGGTATCTTACACCACCGCCTATGGGTGAGCCAATATATTGGACTACACAACTGGCCCATCCACTAAACCATCTTGAATCATGAGGTCTTGACATCACAACTCCGCCGCATCTATTAATTATTCCGCCTGGATATGGTATAAAGTATTTATTGTAACAACCATTATTGTAACACCGATGCCACAAGCAACCTTTTACCGCAGGAATATTATAATCACCACAAAAAGCAGTTCCTGAATGTCGTTCGCCGCCCCTGTCTTCGCCACCTGTTCGATACATACCACAACATGGAGCATTACAACAACTACAACCTCCTTCTCCGCCTTGGGCACATAAGGTTAGTTTATAAGGTGTGTAACACAAATCTGCACCGCATACACAGGTCCAACAACCATTACAACCTGTTGTACCATTTGTACAATATGAAGACCTTCCAAGTATGATAGCATAACATTGACCTGGTTCTATGCAGGTGTATTTCCTTGTATATGCTCCAGAAGCACCAGGTGATCCCCACATACAACAGCAAGCTACAGGACCAGCTCCACCGCCTCCCCACACATCAAATGTTGCACGTGATGCGCCAGCTTCTACTATGAAAGACATACAACAATAATCAGAGTAACTATCATTTGTTGTGACGTGACACGTTACTGCAAATAAGTGCTGTTGACCTTCTACAGGTTGACTGTATCCATTAATTTCTGTAGCATCTTTAATATTTAATAAACTTCGCAAACTAGCCATAAAATTCCTTAGCAGTAATCTATTCTTACCATGCCTGGGCCCCAGGCTGTTCCACTCCATGCATGACAACATCCTCCAGCACAACTTGTTGCCGGAAGTCCTCCTACACCTGGAAATGGTGAGAAATAACTTCCTCCTACGGTTCCAGTTGCACAAGAAGCCCAATCGTGTAAACAAGCATTTCCTTGTGTTCTTACATGGATGTGACCTCCACATTTATTGTGTATTCCACCTGGATAAGGCACACCTAATTTCCACCAACATGAATTATCATTATATCTACAATAAGAATATGTAAATCCAGGTCTACCCCATGCTCCGTCATCTGCTCCATAGAAGAAAGCGCATGGTGTATGATTATTATACCAGTATCCATATTGATTTCCTGGAACTGCAATTGCACAACAATAACTCATTGCTTGTAGATGTAAAAAACAACAAGCTTTTCCGCCTTGTCCTCCATCTGCACAGAAGTTTATCAATCCATTTCCTTGCACATAGGATGCACAACCTCTGCAACCTAAACATGTACGAGAACAACAAAGCCCGTTCATTCCTGCACATAGAGTATAACAATCTCCTGGTGTAGCACTTATTGTTACTTTTGCATATGCACCTGATCCGCCAGGTGTTCCTTGTTGACAACAACAGGCACCTGGTCCGCCGCCACCAGCTCCCCATACATGAAAAGTTATTTTAGATGAGCCAGTAGGCACGCACCATGATGCAATTCTTCCTCTACCGTACGCATCGCAACAACCTATATCGTAATGACAATAAGAAACGTGAGTCCATTGGCAACCAAAATTTGGCGATGGTATGACTTTTCTTTCCTGTAATTCGGTATAGGTAACTTGATCATGCTTATCTAATAATGTTCTTAACGATGCCATACTATTCCTTGTAACTTACCTTAATCAATCCTGGTCCGCCGCTCCATCCGCAACAGCACCCACCACCACAAACTCTAGCGGTTGTTCCGCCTATTCCTACAGCCGTCATCTCGCTTCCTCCACCGTGTGCTCCATCTAAGAAAGAACCAACTCTGCATCTATCACATGATGCAACAAGGTTGCAATGTGCTCCAACTGCTTTAAAGGATCCATGTTTGTAACCACTCAATGGCGGTAAAGTATAAATCGTCTTGTAATGGCACCAATTGCCTGTATTTGAACAACTTGCTTCAAGACCACCTGCTTTACCTTCTACTCCCCAGTCTGCTCCAAAATAACAAGCACAATCAGTATCTCTATTAGGATGCCATAATATTCCGCAAGCATTACTTACCGGAAAACAGCCAAAGAAGAAACATAACGAACAACCTGGAGTGCCTCCTTCTGCACAAAAATTACTCAATCCTTGCCCTAATACAAAACTCCTGCAACCTTTATACCCACAAGTTCTTGATGGCGAACAGCAACTTGGAGGAGCAACACAGAAAGTATATTTACAGTTATTTAATGCTCCGTCGTAGTTAGTAATTGATTTCCATGCATATGCTCCGGCTCCGCCTGGAGGACCCCATGCACAGCAGCAGGATCCGGCTCCTCCGCCTCCACCGCCCCATACTTCAAAAGTAATTTCTTTCATGCAAGATTCAATCTCCCAACAGCACCAACAACCTTCTGCATATACTTCGCAATACCTTTGAGTACAGACTCTGGTAAAAAATAAACTTTGAGTAAGATTATCTAGATGAATCGGAGCGCCAATTTCTTTTGTAAATGTACTAGTATCTGCTCTATCTAAAAGTTCTCTCAAACTTGACATATTTTAAGTTCCAATTATAATCCACCCATAAGTAGCACCTGAATACATAATTGTTGTGATACTACTATTCATATCTAAGTCTAAATCTTCATCTAATCCTGCTATCAAAGATCCATTTCTACCTAAAGTAACATTGTTCGTTGCAAAAGCCTTGCCAACATCTATTATTTGAATAGTATCATTAGTAAATAATGATGCATTAGCAGGTAAATTAATTGTAAAAGGACCTAACGCTGAATTAGCTAAAATTCTATCATTAACTTGAGCATTATATCCTGCTGAAATTTCTCTTATAACAGGAGCTGCTGTGCCTGTTGTTGTTATATATCGTCCCATTAAATTTTATCCTTCTTTATTATATTTATACAGTTGAAGTCTCAATTCCAAATGCTACAACAGAAACATTAACTGCTGACGACCTGACTACCAATTTTCTTCCAGCATCTAAAACAATACCAGTTCTTTCTAAAACACCTTTTGCTAAAATTTCGCAATCGTATTCAATATATTCAGCATCATCTGGTGAATCTAATTCTGCTACTGCAAGCCTTACAGCAACTGCAGCATTACCTCTGTTGCAAAAAGAAACTGATGCAACACAAAATGTATCAGTAGGGCATGTATACAGGGTTGTTTCTGTATCTGCGAGTAAATTTGAAATTCCTAATCTTCCGGTAGCCATTTATATCTCCATTAACTTTTTAAGTAGTAATTCATTGCAATAGGTACACCGTCAACACCTTTTGTAAAGTTCATTTTTTGATTTACTACAATTTGATTATTTGTTGTGGTGCTTATACTTGTTCCCACTATTAAAATCTCTCCGGCAGTAATGCTATTTACATTTAATGTTGATGCTCCACCGCCTATTTGTGATGTAATATATGCTTTAATTGCTTTTTGTGTTGGTACAATACTGTCACTATCTGCGGTAAATGTAGCATCTGTACTAAATTCATTAATTACAGCACCTTGTGAACCTAATCCTAATTCTCCAAGTGATAACTCTTGCAATCCGCTTAGGTTAAATGCATCTGCGTTTAGGGTTGCTACACCAGTTGCTTGTTCAACTGAAAATAATTTTCCAACTCTAAAATTTCCATCTTGATCTGTTGAAGTGTAAAATACCCTGCCTCCGCCATATTCTACAGTTTCTTTTTCTGGATCTGGCTCTTGTAATGGAAGACCTGGATAATTTGTTGTAGCAAAATTTCCAGTTCCTATGTCTAAGAAATCGTGTCCAGTTAATCTAATTTGACTATATCGTATACGCATTTCTAAGTCTTCGTCATGTTCCGGAGCTTCGGAAATTTCTAAAGAGGGACTGATTTGTAATTGACAACTGAATGGAGCATCTAATCCAAATTGTCCACTTCCTGTAAGTTGTCTAACTGCAACTAGCTTGTAATAGGTATTAGGTAAATTTGCAAATTCAACATTTGATCCGGGTTTTGGTTGATCTGTTAGGTTATTAACCTGTACCAATGCACCTGGTTGATAAAAGTCTGCGTAACCGTCTCCGTTAATTTCTACAGTTGCTGTATCATATTCTAAACCACGATTAATCCATGTTGGTTGGGTTAAAATACCACTGCCTATTCTTGCTTCTGTTGGTGCATCACTAGTATTATTAGGGTCTTGTAATGTAACAGTAGGAGGACTTGAATAACCTGTACCTGGATCAAAAATCGTTATTCTAATTACCTGTTCTGCTTCAACAATTGCTCTACCTTTTGCTCTAAGTGAATAATCTGCTGGATCTTGATCTGATCCGCTGAAAATTACTAATGGTTCAAGCCAATATACACTTGTTGCATCGAGTAAAGTTTCGATTGCTCTACCAGGAATCATTTGATCCCAACCTGCAGTTCCGTCGCTGGCTTTTACAATATCGGCTAATTTTGTTGTAGGATTATAAGTGTCTATAACTCCATATTGGCCTGCTCCTTTACCGCTTACAATGTAGATTGCAAGTGTGATTAGATTACTTGCTAAACCAGTTTCTGTGTTAGCTAATCTAATTTGGGTTGTATTTCCTTCTTGAGCACTGTTAGTAGCAAAATAATATCCTTCACCGCCAAACTTTCCAGATGAATCGTCTAAATCTAACATTCGTACTTCATAAACACCTTGATTTACAGTGTTAACGCTTCCAATTAACGCTCCGTAACCTGTTCCAGAAACAGTCATAGTAGTTCCTGATGGCGTGTAATTAACACCTGCATTTAAATATTCTATTGCAATAATATCTTGTCCGCTTGCAATAACACGTTGAACTACTGCTGTAAAGGCTCTGTTGTCAACTTTACCAGTTATTGCAACTTCAGTATTATCTACACCTTCTGATACAGAGCCAAATAACCCATAGGAATTATTACCATTTGTAGCTCTTACTTTTCCGCCTGATTCTGCTAAATAGCCCACATGACAATAATATGTAAATACAGATACCAACTCAGATCTACCTAGGTTTGAAACCCAAAAGCCAATTCCGTCGCTAATAATTTGAGTAAAATCGTTTGCAACAATTGAATCATTTCCACCTGCATGAATTTCGCCGTCGACTTTCATACCAGTACATGCATCTCCAAATGTTGTAACATTTTGGATGTACGGACTCCGTGTTAATATCCAGGTTCTTTCATCTGTTGGATTAAATCCAGGGTCTAGACTTACAAATGCACCTGCTAATGGGCGTTGTGTACCCGACGGTCCTACATCAGTTAATCCGGAAATTTGTGTATTAATCAAATCACCGTCCGATCGTCCGTCTAATCCTTGCAGTGTGCAATTTCTCAGTCCTGATGCATTCCTCATGTAAAACATATCTAATAATTTAGACCCTGTAACAGCATTGACATAGTATTGTGAGGCAGTTAAAGTTTTATAATTTCCAACGTATAATAAATCAAATTTAAGTGCATCGATATATTTGTTTACGTCTCTTAAACATAATTCTGAGTTATACGATAATGAGACAGTAAATGACGTACTTGAAGTATCTAAATTTATTTCTGCACCACTATCTCTTGACTCAGTAATTTTAAAATTTGTACTATCTACAATCCCTAGCACATAGTATTCTAAATTCTCTATAATTCCGCCGCCAACTGTTCCTGTAAACTTTATTTCTGTACCAATTTGTAACCAAGATGTGTCATTGATTGTAATTGTATTTGTTCCAGCAGTAGTAGCACTAACAGTATCCGAAAAAGTAACATCTATGTATGCATCCATTTCTTCAACTAAAAATTTTCTATTTTTTTCTATGTTTTCTACTGCATATGTATAATTAGTGTCTGTAATAGGGTAATTTGTACCTGCAACAATAGGTGATAAACCAATATTGTTAATGTAATAGTCAATGTAATCTATGCCACTTTGTACAATAATTTCTGACGCTAAACCTGGTCCGCCAGGTGCATATATTTGAAGTTTTTGTGCAATATAATTTACGGCATCTATCGTTACATCAAGTTGTTCAGCTAAAACTAAATTAGAAGAACTTGTTCCCCTGTAGTATGATATTCCTACAAGTATTGATTGATAATTTGTAGATAATGCCATATCATATGCAAGCGCATCTACCATATATCCTGCATCTCTGTAACAAGTCGCCTGATTAAATGCAAGATCGTAATTATTTTTCTTTATGTATGCAACTACTTCTTGCTGTACACTTGTTTTAGCAGATAGCATATTTGCATGAGCTATCTGAGCTTCTGCACTTGTCCAGGTTATATCTGGGTAGGTTATTCCTGGTAAACTGCCTAACCCACCAGCTTGAATTGCATCTGATATAACATGTACTCCACTATCTACTGTTCCTGCTTCAGTAAATGATGCCGGTAATCCATTAGTTACCTGTCCAGCATAATTTTCTACAACAATATCAGATACAATATTAGCTAATTGTTCGTATGCAGCTACTGTTTCGTCTATTTCGCCTGTTGGCAAAGAAGATACAGCTCCTACAAAATAGGATTCGGCCATGATGTAAACTGCCCATTCGCAATCGTATTGTACATCGTAGCTCAAAGCGTCAACTATGTATGCAACATCTCTTTCGCACTTTGCAACATCATATGTGAACGCACTTGTAAAAGGTGCTATATTACCTGAAATTTGTGCACTAATCCATGTTGTTAATTCACTTACAATAAAAGCTTTATTTAATTGTAGCAAAACTCTTGCGTTCAATTTATTTGCGTCAACACCAGGATCTGTAAAATTTATTGCATCGGCATTTGTTGTTCCGTTATTTAGAATATCTTTTATTTCTATAGAATTATTTATTATACTATCTATATTTGTTTGAGATCCAACTGTACCTGGAGGACTTTGTAAATATTGAGATTCATTGTTGCCAGTAGTTGGAGTTATTGAAGTATTTGTAATTACATCTGAAATAATAGATTTCATATGAAGTAAAGTTTGTTTGCTGTAATAACTATCAGTTGGATGAGTAACTTTTCCTCTAGGAACTATTTTTGTAGATCGTAATTCATCTCCTACAACTGCTGTATTTTCAGGAACAATTATTGGTAAAATTTCTTCAAAAATGCCAGTTTTTACAAAAATTGTATTATTAGGTTTGTATTCTTTTGGCAATTTTGTTAAGTTAGTATCGGTTAAAGTTGTTTTTATGATAGAAACAAGATTATCTATTTTTTCTTGCGCATCAAATTCTTTAACAATTGTTGTGTCTTTAAATTGCGTAAAAGAATTAGAAACTTGTACGTAATCAAGGTTGCTAATTATGTATTCAGTTATGAATCTCATAGATTCTAATGCAGCAACTAATTGTTCGTATTCATCGGCTATCTCAGGTATTAATGCTCCTGCTTCGTTAAAATATGATAAAGTTGCAAGTCTTGTTTTTGCATTTCCACCATGGCCCATATCCCAAATAATTGCGTCTAAAATTAAGCCTATATCTCTTCTACAATATGGAATATTTGTATTTGTAAATCCAGCCCAGATTCCAGTACCTTCAGCAATTCTATCATTCACCCATTCTACTACAGCATTTTGAATAAAAGATTTATTTGTTTCTAACAGATATCGTGCATTTGGTAGCAATGGGCCTAAATCAACTTGTTCTGCAGCATACCTTACAGTTTTCCAAGGCTGATTTAATGTTGTACCATATACCGGAGCTGGTAAATCGGTACCTGTTGTTCCTTCTACATAATACACATTATTAATTGTGCCAAGATATTTCCATTCAGGAAATTGTCCTTGATTATCAACTGCTAAAACTTGTCCTACTTCTCCGATTGGTATTCTTGCTGGACCAACTCCACTGTAATAGAGTAAGTCGCCCGAGGTTGTTAAAGTTTTAGCTTCTGTTCCTCCGCCTAATAAATCCCAAAAAGATGCTGCATTACCAAATCCAGTTGTTTGATCTGGTCGATTTTGTTGACTAATTTCATCGGCTATATGACTTGATATACAAATATAAGAAAAGTTTTGATACGAAACTGCATCACCTGTATCATAATATTGTCCTGATGTCCAATCAGATTTCCAATAAATACCACTGTTTAATCGTAACCATCTTCCTGAATCAGGAGGTCTTACATTTTGATTATCTAATATACAAAGATATGTATAACTACCAATTGTTACAACATCGCCTACAAAGTAATCTTGTAAAGAACTATCTTCTCCCCATTCTCCTCTAAATCTAAAACCTGCGGTAAAAAAATCCCAAACTGATGCGCTTATAGACGGAGTGTAGTTTTTATTGTTAACCTTTGCAATATAACTATATCCACCAAACGTTACTATATCTCCTGCCTGATAATTCTTTGTGTGTGACCAGCTATCTTCAAATTCTAAACCTTCAACAAACTGTTCAAATACGTCAGTTGTAAAATCTTGAAAACTTGTGTGAGGAATTGTACAAATCCATATACCTCCGCCGTATTTTACTACATCATTTACTTTATACCTTACATTTGTTTCCCAGTCACCTTTATATTCTATACCTTTGTGGAAATATGTCCATTTTTCTTGATCTAATTCTAAACCACTATCTATTGTATCTGAACTTGTATGCCCAGTATTGCACAAATAAATTTGTCCGCCATATTTTACTGCATCGTTAACTTTATATCTCGTAGATGTTGTCCATGGACCCATCCAATAAATACCTGAAACAAATTCTTCCCATTTATCCTGTTGAACTTCTAAACCTGCAAATTCTGTATCAGTTGATGTGTGTTCTTCTGTACATCTATACGTTATTCCATTGTACTTTGCAAGATCGTTTAGTCTATAAACATAAGTTGTTTGCCAATTGCCTGTATATTCAAAACTTTCTCCATATAAATCCCACTTTTCTGAATCAACAGTCAAGCCGCCACTGTAAATTTCATCTATACTAGTGTGTTCAGTATTTGCTATATAGAGCAGACCATTATATTTTACAATGTCATTCTCACGATATAGAGTAGAAACTTCCCAATTACCTCTCCATTCTTGTCCTTCTGAAACAGTATTCCAAGAACCAGGTTCGTCTAATGCAAAATCTGTACTTACATGTCTTGCAACACAGACATATGTATTACCGCCGTTTCTAACAATATCATCTTTAAAATATTCTATTCCAGACGACCAATTGCCTTTCCATATAAATTTAATTCTACCTAATTTAATTTCAGCCATTTAAAACTCCGAGTCTATGAATATTTATCTGATTTATTATGAAAATATTTGCATTGCTAGATAATGTCCATCAATACCTTTTATGATTGTGCTTTTTGTTCCCATTACGAGCTCTGTGTTATCTATAGTTGTTATAGTATTATTTTCAATTGAAACTTGACTTGCAACGAGTTTGTTTGTTGTGGCATTTGATCCTCCACCTGAAACCCTTGATTCAATGTAAGCCTTAATCGCACGTTGGGTAGGTACAATATTATTTGAATCAGCAATAAAAGTCGGATCTTTGCTAAATTCTCTAATAATTACAGCAGATCCTCCAATTTGTATTCCACCTAAAGATAATTCACTTAATCCGCCTAACTCAAACTGCGATGCACTAATTGTAACTACACCAGAAGCTTGCTCTACTTTAAACAAATCTCCAACTCTAAAATTTCCATCTTGATCAGTTGATGTGTAGAATACTCTACCTCCTCCATAACCAACGGTTTCATTAAAAGGTTGTCTAGCATTGGTAGAGGTTTGTCCAAAAAGATATAAATCAGGATAATCAGTATCTGGAAAATTTCCAGTTCCGATGTCAAGAAAATCATGTCCGGTCAACCGGACTTGACTATATTTTTCTCGCAATGTTATTTGTGTACCTGTAGCAGGAGATTCAAACTCTTGTAATGACGGAGTAATTCTAAGAGTTGCAGTGAAAGGAGGACCAATTTCCGAATGTTCAATAATTGATGATAAAACGTATTCTCCATAGGTTATACCAGCAATAGTTAGATTAGCTCCTGGACTAATAAGTCTAGTTAAATTTGTTACTTTTAACGCTGTTCCTGTTTGGAAAATTTCTGCATATCCATTTCCTAAAATTGTTCCTGTGATAGTTACATATCCTTCGCCTCTATTAACCATTGTTGGTTGCGACAAGACTCCGTCTTTAATGTTAACATTGTAGATTGCTTCAATAGTAACTGAATTATCAATAATTGTTAATTGAATGTCATCAGTGTATCCTGCACCAGGATCATAAATTACAATTTCGTCTAATTGCCTATTTACAATAGTTGCTCTTAGTATCGGATCAGCTCCAATTACAGCATTCATCCATAAATTTGCGTTAGAATTAATTACTGTAAAAGATCCATCGGCATGCACTGCTCTTTTCCAATCAGAAACTTGCCCAAAAGAAAAATTTGTTTGACTATTAGACGTGTACCATAAAAGACCATCAGCTGATTTTGCAACTAAATTTGAATCTCCTGTTGCTAAAAATACTCCATTTCCGTATGCAACATACGCAAATGTTCCTCCAGTTAATTTATTATCAGTATACCAGTTTATTCCGTCAAAGCTTATTGCACTTTCGCCAGTTGATGTAACTATAACAAATCTATTATTACCATATGTAATATCACTACAAGCCGATAACCCAATATTTGAAATTATATTCCATGTTACTCCGTTGTCTAGCGAACATGCAACACTGCCAATAGAACCTGTATCAACTGCAATTAAAACTCCGTTCCCATATTTTAACAATCCCCAATATTCACCATTACTTGGTATAGATTGCATATTCCAGGTATTACCGTCGTCTAAGGATATTGCAACATCACCGGCTACATCTAAAATATAAATATTTGATAATTTATCAGTTGTAACTGCAGACCATCTACCTGTTTGAGGCAAAGTTGTTTCATTCCATGTAATCCCGCCATTTGATAATAGTGTTAAATCTGTGGCATTACCTTGATCATTTTCTAATATAGAAATTGTAAAAATATTATTTGTACAGTCTACTCCACTTACTACAAAATTTCCAATTTGATTGCTAGACCACGAAGATCCATCTGTACTGTATCCTACTTCGACAGGGTTGTTTATACCATTTTGAACAGCTACATATGTAAACGTATTATCTTGTTGTTGTACAGTGATATATTCATAATCAAACCCACCTGGTGGTGTGATAGCAAAAAAATTGAAAACTGGTTCAGAAACTGTAATTTTTGGTTCAATATTATATCTTGTTGTATCATCTAATACTGTTTCAATAGGCCATCCTGGCATGAAATGATTCCATCCTGGTGCGCCATCTGTTTCTCTAATTATGGTTGCAATTTGTAATTCTGCATCATAGGTGTCTATTTCTGCGTATTGGCCCACGCCGAGACCACTTAGAATAACTATCCGTTGACCTACTATTTCTTCTACTGTAAATTCTTCAGCGTTAGATAAAGAAATTTCTGTTGTTGTGCCTGCTCTTGCAAAATTAGGTGACCATGTATAGTTTTGTCCTCCTGGTGTACTTGAGTCAGCAGGGCCAAGTATACGAACATTTGATATAGCTCCTTTTCTAAACTCTTCAAATTTTGCAACTGCGTTTATTCCAGATCCTCCAAATTCTATATTAGCCGACGAATAATTTTGTCCAGCATGACTGTAAGCTATTGCTATAACAATTTGTTCTGTAGTGCCATATGTTACTGCTTGCCCAAAAATAGCCTGATTACTTATGTTATCAACAACTGCTGTCACAGGAATTTCGTCAACATCAAAACCTTCTGCAACAGATCCATATGTTCCATAGGAATTATTACCATTTGTAGCACGTAAGATTCCGCCATTTGTTGCTAAGTAACCTATATGGCAGTAATATGTAAAAACTGATACTAATTCTGATCTTCCTAAATTATCTGCCCAATATCCAATACCATCGCTTAATATTTGTGTAAAATCATTTGCAACAATTGAATCATTTCCTCCTGCATGAAGCGCCCCGTCAATTTTCATTCCAATGCAACCGGTTCCAAATGTTGAAACATTTTGAATATAGGGAGATCTAGAAGTAATCCAAACATTTTCATCTTCAGGTCCAAGACCTGGGTCTAAACTGACATAAGCTCCTCCTGTAACTCTGCGAGTCAAAAATTCAGTTGGTGCAGTTAGTTCACCGTTTAATCCTTGCAAAGAAAGATTTCTTAAACCAGATCCATTTCTTACATAAAACATATTTTCTAATTCATATCCTGGTGCAGGTTGTATAGATGTGCTTCGCAGCTCATCACCAACTATTGCACATCTTGCAGGAATACTAATAGGTAATATTTCTTGATATACACCTGATTTGACAAAAATTGTATAGTTTTTTGTGTCATCGTAATCATTCATTATATAATCACATGCAAATTTTATTGTTGCAAATGCAGAATCTATTGTCCTTCCGCCACCGTCTCGGTCTATTCCTTCCATACTAACAAAATAAACTTCAGGAACCGTTTCGTATTCTTTCCAAATTGGAAAATTATTTTGAGTATTTAAGACACTACCTAAAGATCCAATGGGCAGTCTTTGTATATCAGTGTCGTCGTGTACCAGGATATCACCTTCTGCAGTAAGAACATTGTCAGTTGATCCTTGTATAAAAATTTCCCAATAATTTTCAGCAGTGTAATCTTTATCTAGATCGGGCCGACTGCCTGAATCATAAGAGTAATGTTCTTGAATACATAGATATGCAGTACCAGCATATAAAACTATATCACCTTCAAAGTATAGAACATCATCATTCCATTCTGCTCTAAACCTTTTTCCTGGCACTAAAATTTGCCATATTGCTTCGTCAGTTCCTGGTCTAATATCAGTTAATGCATCTCTTCTTGCAATGTATAAATTTCCACCATAGTTAATTACATCACCTGATTTATAAACAATTCCTTCTTGAAACTCTCCTTGATGATTATAACCTCTTATTAATAATTCCCAATCAAGATTACTACCATCTAAAGATAAATTAGGGTTGCTATTACGATTATTTTTTAAAGCGGTGTAACTATATCCACCATATACAACTATATCACCTATTTGGTAAAGAGTTTCATTATTCCAATAATTATCAAATTCTAATCCAGGCAAATATATCTGCCAATTTAAATCATCAAGTAAAAAATCTTCATTAGATGTATGATAAATGATACACACGTACAACGAAGCTCCAAATTTCACTATATCATTTGCTTTGTATCGGATTCCGGATTGCCATTCACCTTTAAACGTAATGCCATTAACAACAACTTCCCATTTTTCTAAATCTAATTCAAGACCTATTCTATCAATACTTGCACTTGTATGTCCTTCGATACACCTGTAAATTATACCGCCATACCGCACGAGGTCATTAATTGTATATAAAGTATTAATAATCCAATTGTTTGTCCATTTATCAGATAAAATTATTTTATCCCACAGCTCAATATTTGCACTAATACCTGTTACGTCTCCTGAAGAAATATGATTTTGATTGCAAATATAAATGTTACCACCATTTTTTACAACATCATTTGTAAAATATTGCCGTTGCCCTGACCATTCTCCTTCAAATTTTACAGTTTTTTGATATAATTGCCAATATAAGTACGAATCTATCTCATAAATAGTATCTTCAGTAGGTGGTGACGTGTGACCTTGTATTGCTTGGTATAATATACCATTGTATTTTACAATATTTCCTTCTGCATAATTAGTTTCTCCTGTCCAATCACCTTTCCATATTTTTCCGTCAAATATTTTATCCCAATATGAACTGTATTTAGAATTTATTTTACTACCCATGTCAATTTGATTGTGACTGTAGTAATATAAAGTATTAGGTGCTGTTTGAGGAATAGTAAAGTGCAGTTCTCTTGTTGTGGCTGTAGAAAAATTATCAGTATATTCGTTAACTGTGACTTCTACATCGTCTAAATAATATTTTACACCTTCACCGTATACTCCTCCGCCGCTTCTTGTACCATTTTCAATCGTACTAATTAATAAAGGACTTGGCGTAGTATTGTATTCTATGTTTGTTGCATCATTTTGTTTAAATATATATGTTCTACCTTTTAACAAAGTAAACACTGGATTTTCAGCAAAATCAAGATAGAAATGTCCTTGCCGCTGATTATCAAAAGTATCAGCACCTACTGTAACAACTATATTTTGATCCACAAATTCTGCATCTTTATCTGCATAAAAGTTGGTACTTGATGTATGTGCTGTTAGACAAGCATACGCTTTTCCTTCATAATACACTATATCATCTTTTGCAAAACTTACAAGAGGATTCCATGTTCCTCGCCAATTATATTTTAATCTATCTAAATTAAAATTTGCCATAGTTTACTTTTCCTGTGCTTAACCATCTGTTCTTAAAACAAATTCTCCGTCTTCGTTTATTGTGTAAGTAAGACTTCTACCATCCCAACGAAATTGTTCGTAGTTTAAATTTTCATATATTAATTCATGATATTGATCTCTTCCTTCAAAAAAGTCTTGTCCTTCAGTAAAATTTGGAAAATTTTCAGATGTGTTTCCTGGTAAATTAATTGTTAAAACTTCGTCTACAAGTTGATCGTACTTTCCTAAAAATATTTCTCCGTCGTCATTTCTTCTAATGCCATAAAAATAACGTTTTGAAAAGCTATTAATTAAATCTGCTGGTGTAATTCCTATATAATGACTCATTCTATTATCTCTGCATAACTTACTATTGCATCAATCGATTCTTCATGAATTGCTGACACTCTTAAAATATTATTATAATTTAAAACTAATTTTTCCCCAGTTGAAACTGCACGTAAACTCGAATTAAATGGTACAACTGTGTTTTTTAAATAATAAGTAGTCACACCGTTATCTTCAAGAGTTATATCAATGTAATTTATTCTATCAATTAAATTAGTTAAACTAATGCCTATTATAGTAATTTTTATTGAATTATCTGTTTGGCAAATAATGGTAGGACTTGTTCCTATATTTTTAACAACCTGATTTTTTACTTGTGTTGGCATAATATTTCCTATAAACTATTTATCGGAAAAAATGTTAATTAAATCTTATATGCCTAAACGAGTTTTATTATCTTTATACAAATCTTTATGAATTTGATACATTTCTTCTAAGAAATTGTGTAAATGTTTTACATTAGGAGTTTTTCCTTGTTGTAATAATTCGTCGCAACTTTTAATGTAATTAAACACATAAAATTTAGCAGTCATTGGATGAATACCCCATTGTTCCAAATGTCCAAATGTTCCTCGAGTAATGACTCCGTGTTGGCTAACATCTTGGACAGCCTGCTTGAATGCTGTTTTTATATGATCTTCTATACTAGCTCGGTCCATGTCATCATCAGTTATCTCATCAGGTATGTTAAATGTTTCTTTCATTCTAATTGCTGCATTATTATAATGCGATATTTCAGATATCGCATTTTGAACATATCCTTCTAATTTTACATAATCAGTTTGATGTTTTAATAGTTTTACTTCTTCTAATTTTGTTAAACTATTTTTTGCAGATAATTTATCAATTTTAATTTTAAGTTTTTGTAGATTAAAAAAACTGTCTAAAGCTCCTTCTAAACGACTGTTCATTTGACTAAAACATTGTTTATACCAAATTAATACACTGTCTCCGCTAAAAAGTAAATTTCCTATTTCTAATTCATGTTTGGTTTGCGGTGTGCCTATAGTCCTTTTCATTAGCTCAACTTTGTTGAGCATTGGAGCTAATGATTCTTGTAACTGTGCTAAATTTTTTTCTAAATTTTCTAGTTGAAATTTTTTCTTTTCGATTAAATCCATGTGTCCTTTATACGCCTGGTCCTCTTGCTTTGGCTCCTGAAGTAACACTTGTTGTTCCAAAATAAACAACCGATCCTCCAGAGCTTATGCTAAATTTTTGCCATCCGGATGTAGATCCGCCATGAAAACACTGATCATCTCTATCTGAAATATTTACTCCGCTGTCTATGCCAGTAATAGCTAACCAATTGTTTGTTTGACTATTGGTTGAAAATTGATATCTATTAATTTGATTCAAATGGTTATAAGGAGAATTTCCATAATTCCCACTTATGCAATTGTATGTGTCATTGCCAGCTGCTTGCATCACATACATCACAGACGGAAGTCCAGGACCACTAGTAACACTACAAGAACTCATCGTCGTCCTCCATGTTGCGCTTGTTCTAAAACTATTATTATCTCCTGCTCCTGCTTGTATGTAATCAATAAAATCACTTGAACAAAAACTGTGCCTTGTTCCTGTTACTGTACCTTGTCCGCATAATGCTGAGCTGGCACTTGCATAATCCTGCTTAGATTGTTGTCTAGTATTACTGCTTCCATTCCAACCACCATAATACATTAGTTGAGTCTCATTTCCGTCTGCCATGCCATAAGCATGGGTATAGGTTGTATTACCCCATACAACAGCATTAGCTGTAGTAGACAGATCTTTTTTATCACTATTAGTTGTATTTGCTCCAGTGAAACATGAAACTATCATGTAGTACCCGTTAGTTCCGCCACAACCTCCACCGCTGTTTGTTGTTGTTAATGCTCCTGCTGTGACTTCATTGCTCATTGTCGAAAATGATCTCTTATGGAAATCTTGTGTGTAAAATCCTCCTTGCAACCATGCATTTGCAGTTGTGTTAGGCATAATTGATGTATCGTTGATTAATACCGATACAGTATTCACACCCCAAGCGGACTGAACTCCAGTTTGATCTACTGATCCAAGTGTTACATTAAATGTTTCTGTGTTTTCATCGGTTTGGTCTGCTCGTATTCTTAGAATTATTTTTGCTTGAAATGTTGTAGGATGGAATTGTATATAAGACGTATCTAATCTCCATACACCTTCAGCAAATACTCCTTGCGTTCCTAATAAATCATAAGCTCTATATTTATAATTTACAGCATCTATTGCAACTGGGCCGCCTGTTGCGTAATTCCAAGCAATTTCGCCAGCAGCAAACAAAGGGTAATTATCATAAATTACTCTATCTGTAGCAGTCAATGCTTCAACTGTTGTACCAGCACTATCAACTAAACGCCATTCATAAATATTATTACCTAAATCAACCGATTGAATATATGTTCCTCCACTTTCTGTTAAATCATAATAGCCAGTAGGAAAAGCTTCAAAATCGTCATAAACCAATCCATCTGCTGTGTTACCAGTTCCAGGAGCATTTTGAACCCAGGATCCTGATATTTGAAATTTATTCTTTCCGGATCCGGTTGTATTGTGAGGAAATGTGCCTGTTATTTCTATTGCAGAACCTTCGTCTACGTTATTAGTAGTTACACTAACTGATGCGCCTTCTTTTCCGTAAAATGAACTTGCTAATTGCAGGCGTGTTCCAGGGGTTTGGAATATATATTGGGCAATAGATGTTGCAGAATATGGCGGTGTTGCTCCAAATGATGTTGCTATATCAGCAAAGCTTATCCTTCCAGATGTAGGTAATGTCAATTGTTCTTCCTTATGTTATTGGTGCGTTTTCAAATGCAACTACATCATTTAACGCTGAAAATTGTCCATTTGTAGTAAGTCTTGCTACAACTGAACCTTGATACGAAAACAAAAGATCATTATTCCCATTTACAGATAATGTCCAATTTAATGCTGATAAAGGATTTGTTGTAACAGTAATTTGTCCATTTACATCTGATGTCAAAATGCCTTTGGTTGCACCAGTTGGAAGGTTAAAAGCACCTAAGAAACCCTGTAAATTTGCATCATACGCTTGTACTCCATTTGTTGCATTAATATTAGAAGGTGTGAGGTAAGTGCTTGTTACATCATCAATTGATTTAAATCCAAATTGCCCATTTGTTGTGCTTACTAACACTAAGTCTCCGCTAACAAGTGGAGAATTTGTTGTCGTGTCCACATTACTTAATTCTTGTAATGTATCTATCTGACTGTCAAAAAAGTATGTTCCGGTACCTACTGTTGTACCATCTCCTGCACTCTTTAACACCAAATTTGCAGTAATGTGGGGACTATTTGTAACATTATCTATACCTCCTAAGACTTGTAATTGGGTAGGATTGTTAGAAATTATGTTCCAACCCGTTCCGTCAAATTCCCATAATGTACCAGTTGCCGAATATGTATCACCTGCAGTAGGCGATAAAGGAAAATTCAAAGCCATATTTTATCCTAATGCTATTGTATATGCAATTGCCGCTGTTTGAGTAACACCTATTCCTGTTATAGTGATTTCATTGTTGATTTCATTTGGTGAAATAGTTATATTTTCTCCTGCTACAAATGTGACAGTGTCTGAGCCAACAGCATTTATAACAGTTGCACCAACTTGTATATTGGCAAATACATCAAAATCTCCAACTACACCAATAGATGGTTGTATCCATTGCGAACTGTCAACATCAACTATGTAAACATAAAATCTACCATTATCTGAATTCATCCATATAGAACCGTTCACTGCACCTGTTGGAGGAGTATTTTGGACTAGAATTACGCTACCTGTTGCAGTAGTTACTGCGCCAGTTACTTCCATATCTCCATTTACAATCACCCTGTCAAAAGCCGTTGCAGGTGTAAATTCTAAATTACCAACTGTAGTAGATATAATGTTATCATTAATAGTGACATCATCTATAACTGCTTCTCCTGATCTAACTGTAGTAGATTGGACTGTTCCGTCAATGTCAAACTCATACGATGGATTAGTTTTTTTAACACCTATCCTATTGTTTGCCGTATCAAAATGTAAAAGGGTGTTGCTGTTATTAGTAAAGGTAAGATCAATTCCATCTCGTTCTAGTGTTGGTGTTAAAAGCTGTCCACTAATCCTTCCTACTGCCACTTGTGTTCTCCTTAAGAATTACTACAGTATTTAGCGTTTAACGATTATGGACAGGTTCCCCAAACAGGTTTATTTGCTGCAGTAAGTGGGGAGTTAGAGCTAAAAAAAGACGGTTCACTTGTGATATTTGTTACACACCAACCACTAATATCTTGATTGAATGCAATTGCTCTGTTAAACATATATATCATAAAATTTTGATTAATAACTGAACTAACATTCCAAGCACCAATGGGTTGATTGAACGCACTTGCATTATTAAACATACCACTCATATTGGTAACTGAACCGGTATTCCAAGCACCAATGGGTTGATTGAACCTAACTGTATAA
>Ga0181589_10000195_pt1 | contig 40460 bp, 28 predicted proteins | sample 071ome_25_FD_132444 | JGI IMG/M metagenome (GOLD analysis project Ga0181589, IMG submission 132444) | Coastal salt marsh microbial communities from the Groves Creek Marsh, Skidaway Island, Georgia - 071410BT metaG (megahit assembly) | ecosystem: Environmental > Aquatic > Marine > Intertidal...
GCGCACCACGGGGATATCGCGTGACCTCGCCCAGGCTTCGCCCTCAGCGTCGGCTCCTTTGGCTCCACCCGAAACCACCTCTCCAATGGCTTTCCCGTCCAGCAGCTCAATATCTTCTTTCGTGAACCGATAATTACGTCCTCCGGCAATGATGAGCTTCTGCATGTTGGCTTTCCAGTAGGGGTTTTCTGCTTGGTGTGGTTTGTGTGACTTGAGAGAAACCTTAGTTCCGTGTTAGTTAAGATCAGAGGTCGATTCAAGACAAGCCCTGGTTGATACCCGCCTCCCCATATAAGAGAGGTGTAGGACCACTGTTGGGTGTCCCCTTGAACTACGATCAGTTTTTCCCGCCCATGAAGAAGGCAGCCACCAGGAAACCAGCCAAATCCACCCGCTCGGGGGAAACGCGCCGTCCCCTCGAGCGCATCTTCACGATTCACGGCACGGTCCAGCGGGGCCGTTTCCCCAACTGCCGGCAGCTCGCCGAAGAAATCGAGGTGACCCAGAAGACAATCCAGCGGGACATCACCTTCATGCAGAACGAGCTGGGACTGCCCATCGCTTATGACCGGGTCCGGCATGGTTACTACTATGAACGGCCAGTGCATGAATTCCCGCTGATGCGCTACACGGTCGAGGATGTGGTCGCCCTCTTTCTCGCACGCAAGGCGCTGGAACCGCTCCAGGGGTCACCCCTCGAAGCGACTCTACGGGACAGCTTCAAGCGACTGTCGGGAGCACTCCAGGGAGAAGTTTCCTTCAACTGGTCTGACCTCGACCAGGCATTCTCGGTCAAGGACACCGGCGTCGTCCCGAGCGACGTAAGCCTCTTTGAAAAGCTCTCACGCGCTGTGCTCGACTGCCGGGAGCTGCGCTTCGACTACCGCAAGATCGACAGCCAGGAATGGGAGAACCGTGCTCTTCGCCCCTTTCACCTCGCGGAATTTGAGGGCGGCTGGTATGTGATCGGGTATGATGAAGATCGCAAAGCGAGACGAACCTTTGCCCTGCAGCGCATGAAGGCAATACGAGTGATGAAGAGCAAATTTCTCCGCCCCGCCGACTTCGATCTCAAGGAACATCTCGGGGGAAGCTTCGGGGTTTGGCACAATCCCGGGGACACAGGAAAGCGTCAGCGAATTCGACTGCGGTTCACCGGCTGGGCTGCGAGAATGGTTTCCGAGCGACGCTGGCATCCGAGCCAGCAGACCAAGTGGCTGGGTAGGAAGGAGGAGGTTCTCGAAATCGTCTTCGAGCTGAATGGCTTCGAGGAAATCCGACGCTGGATCCTGAGCTGGGGGCCGCAGGTTGAGGTTCTGGAGCCGGAGGAGTTGCGAGACGGAATCGTCAGCGATCTCGAAAAATCCAAGGACCTTTACCAAAGCTAAAAGAGAACTGAATCGCCATCCTCATTTTTGTTTCCAACAAAATCCCGCTGCACCCATGAACCCGTCATGTCCCCAATGTGGTCTTAAGATCGAATCGGCGAGCGCAACTTTTTGCCCGAAGTGTGAGGCCCCAATCCGGAAAAACACAAACGGCAGGCTCTACCTTGTCGACGTGGTTCACGCCGGTGAAGATCGCTACCAGGCACTGAACAAACTGGAAAAGGCGATTGACGAGGCCGTCTATGGAAACTTCCGGGGAATCAAGGTGATTCATGGCCGTGGCTCCACCACTGGGATCGGTCTCCTCAAGCCGCATCTTGTAGCGGCGATGAAGCGCGCTGCGGTTCACTATGGAGGGAAAGTCGTTCCCGACCGCGACAACCCCGGTGCTCACCTGCTCTGGTTTGAATGAGGGTGGTCTCGAGCTTTCTCCTTTTCATGCCTCTCTCCCTGACATGAAGCATCCCTTCCCCAACTCCTACTGGCTCGAACCGGGCCACATCCTCTGCGGCGAATACCCCCGCGACTTCGACGATCTCAGCAAACGCTTCGCTGCATTCTGCAGGCAGGAATCCTGCACTTTGTCAGCTCCGCTCTCTACCACATGATTTTCCTGAACTGGAATTCGGAGTGGGCCAGGCCGGGCATGACAAGAGGACAGCACGTGCCAGATCGCAGGGGCGATCACGTGGATACTCTATCGACATTTCCGTCTGCAAAGTATGACACGGAAACAGGCCGGTATGACAGCGACTCCCCTTTCCCTGATTCCTTTCTCCGTGTTTGGTGGTGGAATGGAAGAAGAGATTGATATCAAGGTTCCAAGGGCAGACATCCTCATCGCCACGGTGCGGGGTCGTTTCGATCACCCCCGCCCCACGAACTCGTAAACTCGCCACCCGGCAAGCGCATGCTCCGATCCATCCGTCACATTCCCCACAGCAGCACGGAAATTCCGGCGCAGTATCGGGAGCCGTTTCTGCTTTCCGACGCCGGACTGGAGCGGGAGCTCCTGCGGATGACGGATTCCTACACCGATGAACTCTTCGGCGGAGACGCCGAGGGTGCCCTCGTGTTCCCAGTATCCAGGCTGCTCGTGGACGTGGAGCGCTTTGAGAATGACGAGGAGGAAGTCATGGCCGCACGGGGAATGGGAGCACTCTACACAAGAACGCATGAGCTCCAGCCCCTCCGACGTGACTTGATTCCCGAAGCGCGGGAAGAGCTACTCTCCCGCTACTATCGACCGCATTACGCGAAGCTGGAGGCGATGGTGGAGGATTCCCTGGAGAGATTCGGTCAGGCACTGATCATCGATTGCCACAGTTTTCCATCACGACGTTTGCCCTACGAGATTGCAGCAGAGGGAGACACACGACCGGAAATCTGCATCGGGACCGATTCGTTCCACACGCCTGAGTGGCTCCGCGACGCAGCAGTGGAATGCTTCGCGAAGGCAGGGTTCACCGTGGGGATTGATACCCCCTTTTCCGGCGCACTGACCCCGGCCAGGCACTACCGTCAGGAGAAGAGAATCTGCTCGCTCATGATCGAGGTGCGGCGGGACCTGTATATGGATGAGGAGTCCGGGGAAAATTCAGCACGCTTCTCAGGTGTAAGAAAGATTCTCGAGACAGTGATTCAAAGGCTGGAGGAGGAGAACAAGGGGGAAATCCCCGGCTAGTTGCCCTCATCCGCCTCGGAGCCCCGGTCATCCCAATCCCTAACCACTCCGTCATCCAAAGCCTCCGAACTGGATTCGGATCCGAGCGGATTGGATCTATCCTCTCCTAAAAGGCATTCAACCGTGGAAAGGAGTGGTGCGTGATGTCATCAAGTTGGAGGAGAGGGAGTCACGCTGGTAGCCAATGGCTTCCTCAAACTGGCGAAACATGCCGTTCAAAAGTGAGTCCAAGACGAGTCCAGCGAGGATTTGAGGATACAAAAAAAGAGCTGCGCGATTTGCGCAACTCTTTGATTGCAAAGGAAGTGGGCAGGAGAGGATTCGAACCTCTGAAGGCATAGCCAGCAGATTTACAGTCTGCCCCGTTTGACCGCTTCGGTACCTACCCGAAATGCATGGGAATTTTCCCGTTTGCAGGGCGCTAAAATGACGGGAAAGCCACCTTTTGCAAGAGATTTCTTCTCTCTGAACCAAGCAGGGAAAACACTTCTGCTCGCTCAATTCCGCAATGCGGAAGGAAATTACGTCAGGTCCTCTGCCACGACGGAGTTCTGCTCACGTGCGGAGAGTGCTTTGGCCTGCGCGACAACGGTGTCGGCGTCGATCTCAAAACGATAGGCGTGACAGTTAGGACAGATGTTCACTTTGCTGGCTACGATGGAGTCACATCCCATACACACCATGTAAAGTGCAGGGTTGCGGACGATTCGACGAGCCCTCTTGGCGCGGTCTGCTAAAGCGGTGTTCTCCTTTATCATGCTCGAGAAAATCTATTCTGTTTGAAAGTTTTTTGCAAGAATGAAATTAAAAAATTGCACTTTTCTCATAATTTTTAGAAAATGGCTTTGATAGTTCATAAAACTTAATCACTTATTCTCAGATTTGTTCTGAAAACGGATGGCAAGGGTGTGGATTTTCCCGAGATGAAGGAAACGCGAGTGGAAAAGAACGGCCTTGGACCTCGCAAATGCCCACGAATTCGGGGCATGGAACGCTGGTTTTTCACTTCGTTACGAAGTGCAGCACAAAAAGCAGACTGAGGACGCCGAGGAACCAGTGCAGTTCCCGCGTTTTTCCGGACAGAGTCATGAGCACGGTGTAGACGACGCATCCACCCGCAATTCCCTCAGCGATTTGAAAGTTGAGCGGAATCAGGCTAGATGCCGCTGACATGCGAGTCGCAATTTTTCTCGCCACAACAACAAGCCCTTGCAAAGATTCCGACATGGCTTCGTCGATCGATCCCGTCGATAACATGTTTGGGACTGGAGTTACCCTCCTTCAGCGCATCCTGATTGGTTTTGCTGCGGGATGGTTTGGCAATTTGCTCAGCCGAATTTGCGCGTCGATTACGAGTTGGGATGATGTCCTGAGTCCGATGACGATTGTGAATGAGATATTCGGGGACTTCGGCGCTTTTGAAGTTCTCGGCTTTGTGATGTGGCCATTGGTCCTTGTCTATTATCTCATGAAAATTCCGGTCTACGCTTTGCTCGTCGGGCCAATCCTGATTTTCTTTCTCGTCCGTATCGTGTTCACGGATGACCCGGTTCTGTTCTGGGCTCTTGGCATCATTGCCGCATTGGCACCGGGTCTGGTCATTACTGAGGGGAATTGGTGGTCGGTGATTCCTCTCGCCTTTATGTATATCGGTCTCGGTGCCGGACTCTGGTGGTCGCTGAACTACGAGCACGGAGAATGGATCGACGAAGTGAAGTCGTGGTTTGAAAAGGACGAGTCCTGACAGAGCCGCCAATTAAACAGGGTTAGGTATTCCGACGCCGGCTACCATCTCGTCGGGCCTCCGGCCTTCTCTTGGCAGATTCTGCCAAGCGATGTGACTTAACCCTGCTGGGTTTCTTCAGGGTTCGACTTTGGTGCTTTCTTTCACGGAGGCCTGGGAAGCGTTTTACCCGAAATCGGAAATGGTGAAATAGAATTGCATCATGTCATAATGCGATTTTTTCTGGAACTCATCGTCCGGAGAGCGTACGAAACAGCACGATGAAACGATTTCTCCTAACTTGTCTCCTGCTCGCTCTGGCCGGCCCGGTTTTCTCTGACACTGATAAACCGAATATCATCTACATCATGGCTGATGACCTCGGCTGGGCGGAACTCGGGAGCTACGGTCAGAAGAAAATCAAAACGCCGAACCTAGACCGTCTTGCTGCCGAGGGGATGCGCTTCACGCAACACTACACATCCGCTCCCGTTTGCGCCCCGGCCCGGTTTTCCCTGATGACGGGGAAGCACGGCGGTCATTCCTATGTTCGCAACAATCACGAAATCGGTGAGTGGGATTCCCATCAAGGACAGCTTCCGATGCCGGAGGGCGAGATCACGATTGCGGAAATGCTCAAGAAAAAGGGCTATGCCACAGGCGCTTTTGGAAAATGGGGAATCGGCCGTCCGGGCTCGGAAGGGGATCCGCTCAACCAGGGCTTTGATCGATTCTTCGGATACAACTGTCAGCGCCATGCTCACAATTTGTTCCCCGAATACATTATCGACCAGGGAGAGCGCGTTCCTATGGAAGGCAATACGGCGACTGTCTACGGCAAGACCTACGCTCCGCAGAAAATCGCCGATGCTGCGATCCAGTTCGTCGAGGACAATCACGAGAAGCCATTTTTTGTCTATTATCCAACCATTATTCCTCACCTCGCCCTGCAGGTGCCTTATGACGAGTTGGCACCCTACATTAACGAGTGGGACGAGACTCCCTACACGGGAAAAAGTTATCAGCCGCACCCGACTCCCAAGGCTGCCTACGCCGCGATGATATCGCACATGGACATGCAGATCGGACGCCTTCTCGATAAGCTGGAAGAGCTGGGGGTCGCCGACAACACGGTCGTATTCTTCACCTCCGACAATGGCACGACGATGCTGAAAGATCAGGTCGACTACGAGTTTTTTGAGAGTGTCGCCAACTTGCGCGGATTGAAGGGTGAGGTCTACGAAGGTGGAGTTCGTGTTCCGATGCTGGTTCGTTGGCCTGGAAAGGTGAAGCCGGGAACGGTGACGGATCATATCAGTGCTCACTACGATGCGCTCGCGACGATCGCGGATATCGTCGACATCGATGCAGAGCAGGCGCACGACGGAATCAGCTACCTGCCCACTTTGCTTGGCGAGAAGCAGCCGCAGCACGACTATCTTTTCTGGGACTTCGGTGGCTACGGAGGACAGGTCGCGATGCGCCAGGGTGAGTGGAAGGCTGTTCTGAGGAATCTCCACAAAAATCCCAATGCGGAACTGGAGCTGTATCACTTGGGGAACGATCCGTCCGAATCCAAAGATCTCGCGAAAGAGAATCCTGACAAAGTAACGGCTTTTCTCAAAGCGATGATTGAAGCTCGCGACGAGCCGGAGGTGGAGAAGTTTCGCTTCTGGAAATACGAATGATCTTCCATCGCCATGCCTGAACTCGCCGAGGTGGAATATTTCCGCAAACGATGGGACCCCGGACTTGGGAGTCGCATCGATCGCGTCCTCACAAATCCCAAGGCGCGGATCTACCGGGACATTCCCGCCGTTGCAGTTCAACGCGGATTGGGCGGCAGGAAACTGCTCGGCAGCGCCACGCATGGAAAACAAATGCTCTTTGAGTTTTCCGATGGGGCCTGGCTCGGGCTGCATCTGGGAATGACGGGCAAGCTTGTCTTTGAAACCCCGGTCTATGAGCCGGTGAAAAGCGATCACCTTGTTCTGGAAACTGCGGATGGAAAACTGGTCTTCAGTGACTACCGGATGTTCGGAAAGCTGACTCTCGACCTAACTGATAATGGCGGTCCGCCCAAGTGGTGGCGCGATTTGCCTCCACGAACTCTCGACAAAGGCTTTACCAAAAAGGCCCATGCGACTTTCGTTCGTCGATTTCCGAAAACACCGCTGAAAACTCTGCTACTGGACCAGCGGGGATTTCCTGGAATCGGGAATTGGATGGCCGACGAAATTTGCTGGCGATTGCAAATTCCACCTGCAACGAGAAGCGGCGAGCTCACCGATGAACAACTGGACGCGGTCTGGAAAATCACCCGCCAGGTTTCACGCGATGCCCTGCGAGTGATCGGGGACGATTGGAACACGCCTCCGAACTCGTGGTTGTTCAATCACCGTTGGAAAGATGGCGGGAACTGTCCGCGTCGAGGCTGTGGAACCGGATTGGAGAGAGCTGATTTACGAGGGCGGACAACCTGCTGGTGCCCGCAATGCCAGGCGTAGTTATTTTCCGCTCAGCTCTGTCAACAACTCGAGCGCTGCCGCGCGAATTTTCGTTTCTGCATCGACTTCCAGATTGGAGGATCGAGCGGGCCAGGTTTCGTATCCTCCCCAGGTATGCTGCTCAGCAGTGGGAAGGTAGCCGTGGTAGCCATTGGCGAGCTCCATCACGAAAGTGTGAGGAAATATTTTCGCTGCTTTGATCGCGAGTCCGGTTTCCGCAAAGACCTCACAGGGAATTCCGATGATCGCGAGATCACCGATGCAAACTGCCTGGAGCCGCACCTCTGCGGTATCGGGGTAGTCAGCGAGGGCGAGTGTTTCGCGTGCGTAGACCTGTGGTCGTGTCAGGCGCAACTTGTAGCTGGGGGGAGCCGCTGTTTCTTTGGCCCATGCGATACGGTCTGCATTGGGTTTGCGAACCTTGAGCTTCAGCACGGTTTCCACTGCAGAAATCGAGCTGTGCTCCCGGTGTTTGATCTTTTTCACAACGGGAGCGGAGCGCTTGGCGAGATCTTCTCCGATGAACTGCATTCGTTCGAATGGCTTAAACTTGCGCGCCGGCGCCGTGAGATCGTTCGCGTTTATATCTCCGCTCGTTCCATTGCTCATGATGCCGACAAACTCGGGACCAGCGTCGAGCTCTTTGGCGATCGCGTTGGAAAAGATGCCGAAGTAATCAGCGCTCACATGTCCTCGACTGATACCCCCCACGTAGTGCAATCCGTAGTTGCCCATCACGGCGATCGGCTTGTTTTCATTCGATTGGACGGAAAGGAGAAAGAGTTCGGTATCGACTGGCCCAGCAGGTTTGATGAGACCTTTCCGTCCCGGATTCATCCCCACGACTTCACCTGTTTCTCCAAAAGGGTTTTGCCTCGTTTCGACACCCTCGACAAACCAACGCCGGTTGTGAACATGCTCGGGAGCGGAAAAGCTTGACCACCCGGCGAGAGCGGGTTGGAGATTCCTGTCGGCAGCGATGACGGCTTTGGTGATGCCATCAGGAAGCGATTCGAGGTAGCTGGCAAAGGCCGGATTATCAATCAGTCCAACCATGCCCCGGGGAGTGCTGTGAGTGTGCGTGGCTGCGAGGATGACGTGGCTGCCCGGAATGCCCGTTTCGGCTTTGATCTTCTTTTTCGCGGCATCGAAGATCGAGTCCGAGATCATCGTGTTGTCGACCGTAGCGAGGGCGACTTTGGTTTTTCCATTCGAAAACACGAGAGCACGAACCTGGATACGATCATGGATTTGGGAAACCTCGCCGTTCTGGCTGATCGCTCCGTCGAGGGGAACGCCCATGGGTGGAGTGATGTCGCTGGTCGCTGCGCCTGCGGAAAATTCATCGGCGCTTGATCGTGGTGCACTTAGCGAAATCGCACTGATCAGGAAAAAGAAAGAGAGTTTCATCGTTACGATGAAACTCTCTTTTACAAACGACTGCAATTTCGGAGGCAGCGTAATCCAGTAAGGATCAGCCCCGGACAACGGCCCGGACGTAGCCGCCTTTTACTTTGAAATTCACGCGGTTGAGATTCACATCGATAGTGCCCGGTTGAACGACTCCGTCGTTCATGATAACTCGCGTCGTGAGCCCACGGGATTGGGCGAGCCCCTCGGCCTCTTGTAGTGACTTTCCGATGTAGGCAGCATCCCTGTGGGGAAGCTTGGAGAAAGGCCTGCGCCGCTCGGGTCCTGCCGACTCACCTGCATAGCCCGTTCCCGGGTCGTAGGAAGACCGGTTCGACGATGATTGGCAGGAGGCCAGAACAAAGGCAAAGGCCAAGGCAAGGAGAAGTGTGCTACGGGTCATGTCTTTAAGATAACCCAATCACCATTGGTTCGTCAATAGCAGGAAATTTTAGAGTGCGAGATCCTGCTCTTAATTCGTGAGCGGAGGCGAAAGAGGGTTTGCTCAGCAACCTGACCCTGTTACGTGATCAGAAATCTCTGACCAAAAACGATCACAGCCCGAATTGCTTTTTCGTTCCGTCGAGAAACCAACTCTCGGGAAGCCAGCGTTTCAGGCGGGCGATGGTTTTGGCATCTTTTCCGACGAGCTGACGAAATGTTTTTCCGTTATTGGCGACTGCCTTTTCGATTGCGGCGACGACCTCGGCGGGATCGCCACCGTCTTCGAATCCTTCGTCGAGCTTCTGACTGACAATGTCGCGAACGTCGTCGTAGTCGCTGATTGGTTCGCCGTTGCGGACCATCGCCTCTTTGATATTGGTTTTGAAAAAGCCGGGTTCGATCAAGGCAACTTCAACGGGCGAGTTTGCCAATTCGGATCGGAGGGTTTCGGAATATCCCTCAATGGCATGTTTTGCTGCGCCGTAAAATCCCTGACCGGGAGTGCCGACGAGTCCAGCGAGAGAACTCACCGTAATAACGAGCCCATTTCCCTGCTTGCGCATCAGGGGCAGGACGGCGCGGTTCATGCGAACCATGCCCCAGAAATTGACTTCAAAGATGACCCGGGCATCCTTGAGTGTCGTTTCTTCGAGAAGGCTGTTGTGGGATCGGCCCGCGTTGTTGATGAGGACGTCGATGCGACCATGCTGCTCCCGAACCTCGCTGACAAAGTTGGAAACGGACTCATCCGACGTAACATCGAGAGGAAGCAGGGCAAAGGCTTCTTCCGTTTTCGGATTGCGGCTCGTTCCGATAACGGTGTGACCTGACTCATGAAGCTTTTGAGCAGTGAGTCGACCGAAGCCGGAGGAAGCTCCGGAGACGACGATGATCTTTTGTTTCATTGTCAGGATTTACCAACTCCGGGGAGCCAGTAGTATTTCCGTTGAAAAGGATAGTTGGGGACGCGCACTCGTCGAAATCCGCGCGCTTTGGCGATGGCGTCGAAGTCAGGGTTGGAGCCGGCGACATACAGCTCGGCGAGGGCAGCATCGGTGAATGCGTCGAGAGTGGTTGGATCGGTCTTGCTCAGTTTCCCGGCAAGCGTAGAGTCATTTCCAAATTCGAGGAAGTAGCTGCAAGCCATTCCTTCAATGGCCTTCGCAGAAGCTTCCCAATCGGTTTCTGCGAAGAGGTGATTTCTCCAGTAGGTACCTCCCAGCACTTTGTGAACGGGAACTACTTTTCCCGACTGGGAATCGATGAACGGACTGTTGGGCGGGCGATGGTCAATGTCGTCGACGAAGGCTTCGAACTCGTCGATTCGTTCTTCGCTTGGATCCTGCGAGTCGCCAATTAATTCACCGCGCTTTGCGGCGACGCGGAAACCGTCTTCCCAGTCCATGAGATCAGCAACGCAGGCCGCTACGTAGTTGCCAATTCCATCTCCAATGACCGTTTCCGGCTCGATTCCTCGATCAAACCAGATTTTCGCGGCGGCCATCTGGACGGCGAACTGGGCGGGAATGCGAACAGCAGGAGTGTCGAGAAGGGAGGCGTCTTCGAGCAGCGCTTTTTCCAGGCTGACTTCTTCATCCCATTCGACCAGCTCGTCACAAGACTTCAGCGTCTTTCTCAGGATGGGTCCCATTTCATCGAGTTTTGCTGCGAAAGCTGGAAGGTCTTCGAGCTGATCCGGGAATACCCAGGCCACGGCGGCTGCTTTTTTGACATTGTCGTGGGAGACTTCGTCAGAGTTCGGATCAGCAGCGAATGCGGCCAGTGCTTTGGCTGCGGCGTCGGGCGAATCTGCGACAAGGGCGAGGCGATGGGAGAAATGCTTTCTTCCGGCGGCGGCTGAGCTGCAGAAGTCAGAAAATTCTCCGGTAGGGACGTTTGCAAGAGCATTCGCAAATTGATGGGCGAGGGCCTGCAATCCACCTTCGGTCGGGCCGCTGAGAACGAGGACCTGGGGAGTGGTCTCAGTTTCTTCAGAATCCGGCTCTTCGTGGGTTTCTGCTGGAGCTCCTTCGAGAATGACATGTGCGTTGGTGCCTGTCATGCCGAGTGCGTTGATGCCCGCGATGGGTCGGCTCGGATCGGGCCACGCCGTTTCTTCGGTAACGACCTGAGCGCGAATCCGATCCCAGGCAATGTGAGGGCTCGGTTCGTCGAAATGAATCTGCCCCGGGATTACCCCGTTGCGCATCGAAAGGACGACCTTTATGAGCCCCGAGATTCCACCTGCCGCTTCGAGGTGGCTCAGGTTTGCCTTGGCAGAACCGAGAAGGAGAGGGTGCTCCTCGTCGCGCCCTCGTCCGAGTACTTCTGCGGCAGCCTGAACTTCAATCGGATCACCGAGTTCTGTTCCGGTTGCGTGCGCTTCGAGATACTGGACTTCCGATGGCTGGATGCCTGCGTTGGCTAGTGCGCGTCGCATCATCTGTTGCTGCGACTTTCCGCTTGGTGCAGTGAGGCCTCCGTTGTTTCCGTTGTGACCAATCGCGGTTCCGCGAATCGTGGCAAGAATCTGATCGCCATCGCGCTCGGCATCGCTGGTTCGTTTCAGAATCACAACACCACAGCCTTCACCACGTCCGAATCCATCGGCACTGGCGGAGAAAGATTTGCTTCGTCCGTCGGGCGAAAGAACGCCGCCTTTACAAAGAAGAATCGAATTCACCGGACTGAGGATCGCGTTCACTCCTCCGGCCAGAGCTAGATTGCATTCTCCATCGAGGAGGGCGCGAGCCGCCTGGCAAACGGCCACCAGCGAACTACTGCTTGCCGTATCGACAGCGACCCCGGGGCCTTCAAATCCGAAAAGAAAACTGAGTCGACCTACTCCGGCACTGTGAGAAAGCCCGGCTCCCTGAGAGCCTTCGAGATCACCGGGAGCGATCTGCTCGCGGATTTGGGCGTAGTCCGTGGACATGATGCCCATGTAGACGCCGACCTGGCGATCGGTCAGTTGATCCGGAACGACGCCCGCGTCTTCCATGGCGTGCCAGCTTGTTTCCAGAAGCATACGATGCTGCGGATCCATCCAGATGGCATCCTGCTCTGAGAGCCCAAAGAAATCGGCATCAAACTCCCCAATGTCGGGCAGATATCCGCCACGCTTCACATACATCTTGCCCTGTTTGGGCTCAGGATCGTAAAGCTCATCGAGGTCCCAACGCTCTTCCGGGATATCGATGGTTCCATCGCGCCCCTCGCGAAGCAGATCCCAGTATTCTTCGATTCCATTAGCTCCGGGGAAACGACAGCCCAGACCAATGATCGCAACCGAGTCTTCGACGGTCGTTGCCTGAATGGCGATGGATTCTTCCGCCGCAGGAATAGAATCGATCAGCTCCATAAGGTGTTCCGTCAATTTGGCAACACTTGGGTAATCAAAAGCGAGAGTCGGCGGGATCGCAAAACCGCTCCCAACCTGCTGCTGGATGCGGGTGGCAAACTCGACGGCCATGAGCGAATCAAGACCGAGTTCGGCGAGCGGGACATCTTCATCGGGAGGCTCAGGAAGGGAGAGCACTTGCTGCAACTCTGTTTCGACATGCTCTTTGAAAACGTCTTCGCGGGACTCGCCAGCTTCTTCCGCTTCGCGGAGCTTTTCGAGAAGAATGGCAGGGCCGGACGTGACCTGCATTGCGTCGGTCCACAGCTCGTCGAGAAGAGGTGGTGTCTCGACTGGATAGCGAGATCGCATCGTTGCCCAATCGGCGTCGAGCATGGTTGCCTGCACAATGTGATTATCGATGAGGCGATCGATCGCTTCGTGGGCTTCATCGGCAGCGAGGGGAGTGATGCCCTGCAGCTCCATTGCCTTGATGACATTGTCAGTCGCGGCCATTCCTTCCGTCCACGGGCCGAAGTTGACGCTTTGCGCTGGAAGACCCTCCTGCTTTCTCTGGTGAGCAAGGCCATCAAGATAGCCATTTCCACATGCGTAGTTTGCCTGCCCGGGAGATCCGAGGACCGATGCGGCGGAGGAATAGAGGACAAAGAAATCGAGTTCCTTGTCTTTTGTCAGTTCGTGAAGCGATGCTGCTCCGCGTTTCTTCGGTTTGAGCACTTTCTCAAAACGCTCCCAGGTTTGCTCGAAGAGCAGACCATCCTCAAGAACTCCTGCGGCGTGGAGAACGCCTTTCAGCGGAGGTAACTCCTTGTCGATGCGATCAATGATGTTCTTGAGACTCTCATGCTCGCTGATGTCGCCCAGCATGACGTGGATGCGACATCCCGTTTCTTCGATCTCCGCGATAATTTCTTTCGTCGAGTCAGTTGGCTCGCGGCGGGAAACGAGAACGACATCCTTGGCACCCTTTGATCCAAGCCATTCCGCCCCCCGACGACCCAGCATGCCAAGTCCCCCGGTGATGAGGTAGGTGGCATCTTCCGTAACGGGAAGCCCTGCTTCGACAACGGGGGCTTTTGAGGGAATGAGTCGGGGAAAATAAATGGTATCTCCACGCAGACCCATTTGGCTCTCACGGGTTTCGGTGAGAAAAATCTCCACGAGCGATTCGGTATTCTCTTCCGTGCTCTGATTGTCGATGACCCGACCGCGCAAGGGAGGATTCTCGTTAATGACAACCCTACCGAAGCCCCAGAACTGTGCGGACTCGGCACGGATGTTGTCATCGGGAAGGAACGCGGCGGCGCTGCCTGTAACAATTTGAAAACCCCGGTCGAGCCATTCGATGCGACGAGTGCGGATTGCTTTTAGAAATTCAAGAATGCCTTCGCAGTGGCGTCGGGTGTATGTGTCAGGACCTTCAAGAATGGAATGGTCCGGTGCATCGCCTGTGTTCCAGATGATTCCGTTCACCTGCCCAGAGCCCTCTTCCGGAAAGTAGTGTGTCAGCAACTCCAGCCACTGATTGTAGTCGCCAGCAGCCACGGTTGCGGCCTTGTCGCGCAGTTCCAGCTTTTCATCAAGAACTACAGAAATGGCATGCTGCCCCTTTTCCGTCAGTGAGGCGCAAATCGTTTCGTTCCACTCGGAGGTTTCACTGACGACTAGCCATTGGCTGAAGCGATTGTTCAATGGTGGGAGTTCGCCCTCTCGCCACTGGATGTCGTAGAGAAGACGATCACTGCCAGAGCCGGTCATTTGACGAAGAGCAGTCCGGTTGACTGCGCGGACTTTGAGCTTTTCGAGGCGAACGACAACGTTCCCGGCGTCATCGAAGAGAGTGAGATCGGCGGTCCGCATATCGCCCTCGGTTTCGTGCCATTTGCCGTGGCACCAGAGGCCACCGGAAAGTGTTCCAATAGCGGTAGAGGAATAGTTTTCGTAGGACTCGATTCCGACGGGAAGGAAGAGCGAGGAGTTGGCATCTCGCAACAGACCCACGGCGAGACATTGGAATGCGCCGTCGAGGAGCATGGGTGGCAGGAAATAGCCCCGGTGATCGCTGGCTAGCTCGAGGCGGGCGAGTACTTCTGAGTCGTTATGCCGGAGGGAGCGAATCGTTTGGAACTCGGTTCCGTAGTGAATCCCGAGCGAAGCAAACATCTGATAGAATGCAGCAGGGTCAGCTGTCTCCGGGCAGTTGGCTTCTATTTCAGAACGAGACACTTTTCCAGCCGGCTTTCTTTCTCCAGTACCGATCGTGGCAGAAACATTGCGCACCCACGGGTGGCCTGGCCCTTCGTGGGAATAAATTTCGATAGCCCCCTGATCACCTCCACGCACGACGGTCTGCATCGCGGTAGGGCCGGAAATCATGAGTGGCATTTCAAAGCTGAGATTTTCCAGAACCTTGCCACCGCCTGTTGCTGCAACGGCCATTTCTACATAGCCAGCGCCCGGGAAGAGAACGTCTTCGAAAACACGGTGATCTCCGAGCCAGTGCTGCTTGTCAGGATCGATATAGGACTCAAACCGAGACTCGTTCGTGACTCCTGCAAGTTCGTGTTTCTCCCCGAGAATGGGATTCTGGGTCAGTCGCTGGACCCGTTGCAAGCCCGGCCGTTCCGGTCCCCAGTGGCGCTTGCGTTGAAAGGGGTAGGTGGGAAGAGGAACTCGTTGGCGGGTCGTATCGGGGTTGAGAATGGCATCAAAGTCGAGGCTCGCTCCGAGCTGAAACAACTTCGCGGTGGCCTCATTGAACAAAGTCCTGTCGTTACCTTCCTTCGCAATGGTCGAAATGAGCGTTTCGGGTGCACCACTCCAGCAGGCAGCCGCCATTCCGGTAAGAAAGGCTTGCGGCCCGAGTTCAACGATGAGGTCGCAACGGTGTTCGGAAAGGTGCTGAATGCTTCCTTCGAACCGGACCGCTTCGCGGAGTTGATTGCGCCAATAGGTTCCGTTCGGAGTAAAGTCGGGAGCGAGCGACTGCCCTGACACATTGCAAACGAGAGGAATTCTGGCGGCGTGGTAAGTGATCGAGTCAGCGACGGCCGTAAATTCGTCAAGGATAGGATCGAGCAGAGACGAGTGGAAGGCGTGAGAAGTATCGAGGCGTTTGCATCGGATTTCTTCTTTCTCAAAATCCGCAATGGCAGCATCCACTTTTTCTCCCGGTCCGCTGATAACGGTGTGCGATCCGTTGTGGGCGGCGATAGACAAACCTTCATGAACAGCGACGAATGAATCGACTTCTTCGGCTTTGGAAAAGACTGCAGCCATCGCTCCTCCTGCCGGGAGACTTCCGGTGAGGCGAGCGCGCTCGTGGATGAGGCGAATTCCGTCCTTCCAATCAAGCATTCCCGCGATAACGGCGGCAGCATATTGGCCAAGACTGTGTCCGAAAACGAGATCGGGCTGACAGCCACGACTTTTCATCAGCTCGGCAAGAGCGAGGTGAAAAGCAAAAAGAGCAGGCTGAGTCCAGAAGGTATCCCCGAGGGCCTCGCCATCTTCAAACATCACCTGGATGAGATCACCTTCACGATGCTGGGCAAGTTCGGCGGAGCAGTCATCGAGGACTTTTTTGAAGACTGGCTCGTTGTCGTAGATCGCGCGACCCATTCCCTCATACTGCGAACCCTGACCGGTGAACTGCCAGGCGATAATTGGATTCGGCCTTGCTGATCCAGTAAAAAGTCCGGGGGCCTCTGTACCGGAAGCGAGTGCGGAGAGAGAGTTGAGAAGTTGGTCGCGGTCTTCGGCTGCAATCGCGGCGCGGCTCTCAAAATGGCGGCGCATCGAAGCGGCCGACCAACAGAAGTCTGCGGGATCGACGTCGCCTGAAAGGATCTCCCGGTAGCGCGCCGCAAGCTGCTGCACGGCACCTTCATTTTTTCCGCTTAACGTTAAAAGCAGCGGGCCTTCATATTTTTCGTCGGCATTTTCTGGAACAAACGTTTTCTCCGGTGGAGATTCGATCACGATGTGCGCGTTCGTCCCGCTCATTCCGAAGGCGCTGACGCCGGCAATGCGCGGTTTATCCTGCGGCCACTCAGTCGCTTCAGTTACGACTTCGACAGGGATTCGATCCCAGGCAATATGAGGGTTTGGCGTTTCGAAATGAAGGTGTGCTGGGATTTTGTCGTTCTGAATTGCCAGCACGGTCTTGATGATTCCGGCGATTCCGGCGGCGGCTTCGAGGTGCCCCAGGTTAGTTTTAACAGAGCCAACAAGAAGTGGGTCTGATTTATCGCGGCCCTCACCGAGAACGGATGCCGCTGCGTTCAGCTCGATCGGATCACCGAGCTCCGTGCCCGTCCCGTGAGCTTCCAGGTAGCTGATGTCAGTCGGAGAAAGGTCGGCTCGCTTCAGGGCTTCGCGGATGACCCGCTGCTGCGATTCGGGGTTCGGTGCCGTGAGGCCGCTACTGTATCCGTTGTGTGTGATCGCTGATCCACGGATTACAGCGAGGACTTCATCTCCATCGCGTTGGGCATCGGAGAGGCGGCGAAGAGCAACGACACCGCAGCCTTCGCCTCGCAGGTAACCGTCAGCTGAAGCATCGAATGCTCGGGAATGCCCACTCGGGGAAAGCGCGTGGAGCTTGCAGGTCATGATGGTCGTCTTGGGAGAGACCATTACATTGACGCCGCCTGCCAGTGCGCGATCGCATTCCCGATTCCGAAGACTTTGACAGGCGAGGTGAAGTGCGACGAGCGAGGAGGAACATGCCGTATCAACCGCGAGACTCGGGCCCTGCACGCCAAGATAGTAGGAAAGGCGTCCGCAGAGGAAGCTGCCAGCAGATCCGGTTGCGATGTAAGGGTTCAGATCGAGCAGTGATTCGCTGGCCTCGTTCTGGTAATCGTTATGCATCCAGCCAACGAAAACGCCGGTGTTCTTTCCGGTTTCTTCCGTGGTCCATCCGGCTCGCTCGAGAGCCTCCCAGCCGACTTCCAGAAAGATTCGCTGTTGGGGATCGACCCAGGTTGCTTCGCGCGGAGAGATGCCGAAAAAGTCGGCATCCATCTCGTCGATGTCTTCGAGGAAGGTTCCTCGCCGGGCATACATTTTCCCCGGTTCATCGGCGTCCTCGTCGTAGTAGGCGTCGAGATCCCAACGGTCTTCCGGCAACTCGGAAGTGACGTCTTCTTCTTCAATCAGACTTTCCCAGAAAGCTTCCGGGCTGTTTGATCGTTTGGGAAAACGACAAGCAGTCGAGACAATCGCAATGGGTTCGTTGGAGCCGCTTTCGGCTTCCGCGAGCTTTTGCTTCAGTTCACGAATTTTGGCGAGTGCCTCTTTAGCGGGGGAAGACATGGAAAATCAGTTACGCAGTGGACGCTTTCAGAGACTCAATGATTCAGCCCTCAAGCTCTTTTCGGAGGGCTTCCTCGGCCTCCTCTTCGCTCATTTCCTCTATCGAAGCTTCTGTTTCAGAGGGGGCCTGCTCAAGTCTGTTGTCGAGATCCAGTTCGGCGAGAAGATATCCTGACAAATCGCAAATTCTCGGATAATCAAACACGAGCGTTGCGGGTAGGTCGAGATGGGATCCAAGTTGAGTTTGCAGGTTTTTTGCAAGAGTCACCATCATCAGGGAATCCATCCCGGTTTCGAGAAGGGCAGTCTCCACAGAAGGAGCAGATTCACTGGCAGTGAGCGTGCGAATTTCCTCCTGGAGGAAATCCATGATGATGCGCTCACGAGTCGATGCATGAGCATTTTGCAGCTTGGTCAGGATTTCACTCGGAGCCTTCTCCGCTTTCCCGGGCGCTTCTTTTGCTCCGCCACCATACTGCGCCCGGAGTTCTTTCTTCAAAACTTTTCCGGCTGGGTTTCGGGGAAGCTCATCGAGAAAAATTACTTTGGTCGGCGCTTTGTAGGGGGCGAGATGTTCGAGGCTGTAGCTACGTATCACTTCCTCATCGCCTTCGGTTCCTGCGGTCGGGACAATGAAGGCAACGACTTCTTCGCCAAGGGTGTCATCGGGTAAGCCGACGACAGCGCATTCCGATACGCTTACTTCATCGAGCAAAACTCGCTCCACTTCCGAGGGAAATACCTTTAGTGCGCCGACGGCGATCATGTCTTTGATGCGATCGACGATGAAATAGTACCCGTTTTCGTCTTTTCGTCCGACATCTCCCGAGTAGAACCAACCGTCGCGAACGGCTTCTGCTGTTTCCTCGGGGCGGTTCCAATAGCCGAGCATGACATTGGGACCCCGAACGGCAATTTCACCCGGTTCATTTGGTCCGCATGTTTCACCGGTTTCAGAATTGACTACCTTCATCTCAACGAGATCGACCGGGACGCCAATGGATCCCGGAACGTGTCGCAGCGGATGATTGTAGGAGGCAAACGGAGCCGTTTCCGTAAGGCCGTATCCTTCGAAGATGGGTTTCTGAAATTTCTTCTCCCAGGCGAGGCCGAGCTGCGGAGGCAAAGTCGCTGCAGCGCAGAAGAAATATTCGACCGAGTCAATATCCTCGGGACCGCAGGCTTCGAGCATCAGTTGGAAAGTCGTCGGCACGCCAAAAAGTCTCGTCACTCGATGATCGCGGATCAAACGCAGGCTTTCTTTCAAATCGAAGACACGCTGCATGATGATCGTCGCCCCGACATTGAGACCACTGTTGAGCACCGTGTTCTGCCCATAGCAGTGGAAAAGCGGCACCATGAGAAGCAGTTGATCCTCTGGAGTCATCTTGCAGAGATGATTGAAGGAGTGGACTGTCGACCGCACGTTCTGGTGCGAAAGGGTAGCGCCCTTGGGAAATCCAGTGGTTCCTGAAGTGTAGAGAATCGTTCCTGGATCGTTCGGTCCTGTTGGATGGCAGGCACCCAGATCAATGCGATCACCTGAATCGAGCGGGTTCCCGTCGGAACTTTTTCCGTCGTCGGAAACAGTCAGGATGGGGATTTCCGGGAAGTCATTCGTGAATTCATCATCCGTTCCGTCTGGGACGATAACAACAGAGGCTTCGCAATCATTGAGAATGAAGGCAGCCTCCTCGCCCGTGAGTCGGGTGTTTACGGAGACGGCGATTGCTCCGAGACGCAGTGCTGCATAGTACCATACGGGGAAAGCTGGCACGTTCCCAACGACGAGAGCGACTCGATCTCCTGGTTTTACCCTGTGCTCCGAAAGAATTGATGCAGCGTGGGCGGAAAGAGCCTCCAGCTCGGAATATGTTGTTTCGGTCCCCTCAAAAGTCAGCGCGACTTTGTCGGGAAAAATGCGGAAATTATCGAGGAGTCCGTCGCTGATATTCATCGTCTCGGCGCTCCGAACGGAATGTGGTTCGGGTTATGTAACTAACTCGACCTTGATGAGAGAGTCAACGATCTCCGAGACCGCTTCGACAATTGCTCCTTCGCTTCGAATCGACTCGGCCAGGTCAGCAAGAATCTGCTCCAGAGAGCGGTCCGAACCATCGCTGATGAAGGGTTCTTCTCCACCCGGCTTTTTCCCCGCGATCTCATACACAGCTTCGTAAAGTGCGCGCAATTCTGAGCCCAGAAGAGTCACCCCATCACATTTTGAACGAGCCTTGCCAGCCCGGAGATCAACTGCCTGAACGGCAAAAATGAGAGCGACAGCGGCGTAGTTGGCAAAAAGATCAACTGACTGCGAAGCCAGATTCGCTGATCCCCAGCTGAGGCCATTCACATTCTGGTTATACTGCTCTGCATGTGTTGGGAAATGATCGACTAGTGAATTGCCGAGGTGAGTCAGCATTGGCATGATCGAGTTTCCAGTGATTTGCAGCCCCTTGAGATTCATGTTCACCGGAGAATCACCATGTCCCATCAGGGAGGGTGGCAGTCCGTGATTGAACTCGGGAGAGACGAGCAAGGCGATTTGGACATCGAGATGTTTGGCAAGAAGACCGATGTGACGACGCAGCTCGTCCATTGCCATGCCGACGTATTGTCCGAGGAAATTTCCGCTCTGGAAAAACTCACCTGCCTCGGTGTCGATAAGCGGATTGTCTGTGATCGCGTTCATTTCCGTTTCGAGCGTTTTCTCGATGCGAAGAATGCCCTCGACGATCGGTCCGATGTATTGCGGGAAGCAACGGAGAGAATAGCGATCCTGAAGATGTTCACGTGGGTGTGCTCGCTCCAGCTCGGTCGCCTGACCATCTGTCAGAGCGAGAAGCCGGCGCATGATCTGGGCCGACCAGGCCTGGCCGGGATGGGGTTTGCAGCGATGCACAAACTCGGCAAACGGATCTTCGTGACCGAGCAGGGCGCGGATCATGAGCCCGTGAGCGGCGATGGATATGCTGAGGTAGTTCCGCACCGAGTGAAGATGATTCAGCGCGATTGCTGCGGAAAACGAAGTGCCGTTGACGATTGCGAGAGCTTCTTTAGGAAGAAGTGAAATTGGTTTGTAGCCAAGGAAATCGAGAACTTCATCACGATCATATTCTCGACCATTCATCATCACCTTGCAGGAAGCAGCTTGCCCGGTGATCGCGCGGGCGATTGTTCCCAAGGGAATCAAATCGCCACTCGCTCCGATTGAGCCAAGTTCGCCTACGACGGGTGTTGCTCCGGCGTTGAGAAATCGGACCAGTCGCTCCACGATTTCCATGCGAACGCCGGAAGCTCCGCGAAGAAGCATGTTCGCGCGCAATACCATGGCAGAGCGAACGTGGATTTCTGCAATCGGCTTGCCGGTGCCTGCGGCGAGAAACTCAAGAAGGTTGGTCTGCGATGCTTCCGCATCAGAAGCGCATACCGGAAGATCCGCCATGCTCCCGAATCCTGTTGTGAGTCCGTAAATTCGTTGGCCTGAATCAACCGCCTTGCGGACCAGATCCTGAGAGGCCTTCATTTCTTCAAGCACTTTCGGATCATTGGTGATCGAAACCGATCGGTTCGCAACAGCGACCGAATACACCTCATCTATCGTCAGCTGCTGGCCGCGAAGGCAAAGCGGGCTGGAATGCCCGACACTTGGCTGCCCGACATTTGGGGTGTCGGTCTGGAAGGTTCGGTTCGACATCTGAGAAAAAGGAGAAGTAGGTAACAAAGCTGGGGTCGGCTGTCACGCGGGAATAATCTGAATTACACCGTTGTTTTTACGTGTTTCAGAATTTTTATGAAGAATAGGAAAAATTGGTAATTTTTCCCTCGAATTAAAGGATTTGCACGCGGTTTTGACGAATTTCATCGTGCCGCGATTCACCGCTTTTTGGCTTTTGTTCGAGAGTTTCGGAGTCTTTGTGGAGAAATACGGGAGTGAATTCGTGGTCGAGGCCCTACTGGCCGGGGACTAGCGGCGGGTATTGGGGCTTCGAGAGTAGGATTTATGCCGCGTCCGATGAAAAGCAGATAAAATGAGGGAACGAAAAATAATGCCAGCATCGTCGCCCCACCGACCCCGGCGGCAATGGTAATGGCGACGGGAGGCCAGAATCCACCTCCACCCAGCACAAGTGGGGTGAAACCGACCATCGTCGTCAGGCTTGTCGCGACGATGTGTCGTGTTCGACGGATTACGATATCAGCGATGGCTTCGGGGACGCCGGCACGAGCACTCTTGTTATCTCGTATTCCGGCCATTACGACGATGGCATCATTTACGGCGACACCGACGAGACCCATTGTCCCGACAACTCCCATGAATCCGAATGGGAAACGGAAAGCCCAAAGTGCGCCCAACCCGAGTCCAACTGAAAGGCCACCCACGACCGCAACGATAAACGCGACGCGGAAAGATCGAAAAGACGCCACGAGGGTCGCGATCATAAGCATAATCAGCAGCGGGATGTCCGACATGAGATTTCCGACTGCCTCATCGCGTTTGGCCGCCTCTCCGCCGTATTCCATTGAGTAGCCAGCGGGCAAGGTGAAGCCAGAGTCTTCCAGCTTTTGCTTAAACTCCGTGATGACGAGGTGAGGCAAGGTTCCTGCGGTGATGTAGGCTTTGATTTCATTGGTGCGCTTTCCGTCGATACGCGGGATCGATGCGACTTCGGAGCTGAGGTTCATTTCACCGAGTGCCGAAAGTGGTGTCGCGTTCTGCGCTCGTCCCCGGGGAGTGAGCGGCCTGAGTTCGAATGACGAAATTCGCCCGGTATCTTTTCTCGCATCGCCTTCCATACGAACGCGGATGGGGATCTCTTCGGTGTCTTCAATCAGTGAACCGCTCTCGAGCCCTTCCAGAGAAGAATAGAGTTGCTGCTCAATTTCTTTGTGGCTCAGCCCGGACATTCTCGTTTGGTATTCGTCGAGATGGAGCGCGAGCTTGGGCACCATTTCCGTGAGATCAGAGCGGGTGTGGACAACGTCATGGGTTTCAGTCATCAGCACGCGAACTTCATTTCCCAACTTCTGCAGCACTGCGAGATCGGGACCGAAAATTTTCACCTCCACCGGCGCATCGAAAGCAGGTCCCTGTTCCAATTGGCGAACGAGAATCCGTGCTTCGGGAAATTGAACATCGAACTTGTCCTGCAATTGCCGGATCATTTCGAAAGAGTCCACGTCCTTCTCAAACTCGACGAGAGCCTGTGCGTAGAAAGCCGAATTCTTCCGCCGTGGCATCAGGTTGTAGTAAAAGGTCGGTGCGCTTTCTCCGAGGAACCAATGAACACGTTTCACTCCCTCAAACTCCAGCGCGGAATTCCGAATCTTTCTCGCGACCTCGCCGGTTTGCTCAATAGAACTCGAAGCAGACAACTCCAGCTCGATTTGAATTTGATCACGTGAGGCCGGAGGAAAAAATTGCTCGGGAAGCTTCTTTGCCTGGAAAAATCCGAGGATCGGCAGGCTGACTCCTAACAGAACACCAATCACCGGCACTCGGAATAGTCGAATCAGAATCCAGCGGTAGCCTTTCGCCGCTTTTTCATTTCCAATACCCTTTGACCAGAAACCATACCCTGTTGATTCGCTTGCGGGACTCTGCTGAGTCACCTTGTTGATCAGTCCTGCGAGAGCCGGGACGACTGACATGGCGAGAAGAAACGACGAGTTGATTGCGAGGATCACGCTGACTGCGATCGAACCTACAAATTCACCACTCGCTCCGGGCAGCATCGCAATGGGGGCAAAGGCAAGTGTCGTTGTCAGGGTCGAACCAAAGAGAGGCAGCGCGAGATGCCGGATTGTTTTCAGAATCGCCTCGTAGGGAGTCTTGCCATCTCGAATCTCTGCGCTGACTTCGTCGACCATGACGATGGCGTTGTCGATCAGCAGGCCGAGAGCGATAATCAGTCCCGTAACCGACATCTGGTGGATCGGGATTTCCAGGAATCGCATGCCCGCGAGCACAATCATTGCCGAAAGCGGAAGGGCGATCCCGACGACAACCATGCTTCGCCATCCCATCAGGACAAAGACAACAAGGGTCACCGCGAGAGTGCCGATCAGGAGATTCATCCCGAGTTGTTCGAGGCGATCCTCGACATAGATATTCTGAGTAAAAAGAACATCTAACTCGACACCGGGCGGCAGGGTTTCTCGAAACGTCTCCAGCACTTCGTCGCGCTTCCTCGTCCACAAATCGATGCGACTTTCTTCTCGAACAAATGCTGCCGTGACAACGGCATCGAGACCGTCAACTACGGCACGATTGGAAGGGGGATTCTCAATTGTCTTCTGAATTTCCGCGATCTCTTCGAGTCTGGTGAGCCGCCCCTCTTCTCCGTAACGAATCGGTGTCGTGCCGACGCGCTTGAGTGTGTCGAAGTCCTGATCAAGTTCAATGACTAACTCCGAGTCATCGCTGCGAAGCATGCCTGACGATCCTTTTGCCTCACTTTCTCTAATCTGGCGGGAGATATCACCGATTGTGAGCCCCATGCGATGGAGGACATCGTGGGGGATTTCGACGAGGATTTCTTCCTCTGGCTGTCCAAATAAGCCAACGCTCTCGGTTCCGCTAAGTGCCCGGATTTCGGCTTTCAAATCTTCGGTGAGACGTCGCAGGATTGAATAATTGGCCTCACCCGAACCTGTCCATTTCAGTGCGAGTATGGACGCGTAGGCTCGCAACTCCGGTTGCTTGAAATCCGGTTGCCGTGCTCCTTCAGGGAGGCGTTTTGCAGTTTCCGATAATTCGTCCCGGACTCGCGACCAGACTGCGTCGACATCCGTGATGTCTTCTTTCAGCTCGATCCCGACGGTAGAAAGTCCGGCCATGCTGTCGGTCCGGATTTCCTTGATTCCCTTGATCTTGCGAATGTCCTCTTCCAGGGGGCGGGAAATTTGCGATTCGACACGCTCGGCATCGGCGCCGGGAAAGATGGTTCGGATCACTCCAAAGCGCTGCACAAGGATCGGATCCTCCATGCGCGGCAGGGTTGAGTACGATGTCAACCCGGCCACGGCGATGACCCCGATCAACAGCAGAAGCAGTCGCGGATTTTTGAAAAGAAGTGCTCCGGTCACGACTCCTCCTTTTTCTCCTCCGCTTCCGAAGTTTTGTCGGACTCGTCTTTGATTTCGACTGGCTGGCCAGGGACAATCCGATGAGTTCCGTCGGCAACGACCTCGACGTCGCCATCGAGAGTACCCCGAATCCACGCACGATCATTTTCGACATGGACGACTTCCACAAAATGACGAGCGACCTTGGCCTCTTCGCCTTCTCCTTCGACAATGTAGGCTGACCAGAGCCCGCGCGTTTCGCGCGTCAGCGCGGTGAGTGGGAGCCAATAACCGCGAACAGATTTGGATCGTGTCAGGGTCAGGTCAACGACCTCGCCGGCGCGATGGCTTTCTGAGACAGACTTATCGAAGGTGAAGACGACTGTACGGGTGCGAGCACTCTGATCCACCTCAGGGAGGATCGCGGTGACTGGAGTGGAGTGAGTTTTTTCTCCCAGTTTGAGATCATGAAATTCTCCCTGTTCAAGTTCATCGGCGACTTCGACCGGCACACCGACCCAGGCTTCGAGTTGATCTCCCCCCACGAGCCGGAACACCGGCATGCCCGGGCTTGCGACTGATCCCACTGTCATCTGCTGAGAAGAAATTTCTCCGGCGAAAGGAGCGGTAAGAACGCTGTCTTCCAAATCGAGTTCAACGAGTTCAGCATCGGCGTCGGTCATTCCGCCTCGAGCCGCACTGCCTGCGGGTGCCGAAAGGGCATCGTCAATTTTTTCCTTCTGCAGCTCAAGTCGACGTTTGTCGAGTTCAGCAAGAACCTCGCCCTTGGCAACATCGTCTCCGGGGCCGACGAGTATCCTATCGATCCTGCCAGCACGGGAAAAGCCGAGATCGAGAGTTTGTCCGGCGCGGGTAACTCCCGTGTAGACTCGTGTCAGAGTGAAAGAATCGGCAGGCTTTGTATTGACCGTGTTTACCGCGAGCCGGCGCAGCTCTCGATCCGAATTTTCACCATCATCGACCTTTTTCTCTGACTTGCCGGTCAGCAAGACAGTGGCAATGAGTCCAGCCAGCAACAGGCAAACGAGAAACGAAAGGATGTTGTTTACCTTCTGGGCTGTCATAGGTCGAAAAACAAGCGGTCGGGTGCGGCGATCGGATCAGATACCGAGGGACTCAAACACTTCTCCGAGTCGACCACTCCGTTTCGGCGGTGCCGGTGCGGTTTCCTGATCCGTGGCGAGCAGGCCACCTCTCGCGATGATCTCACCCGCGAGTTCGGAAAGGATAACAGCATTTCTGCGAATCCGCTTGTCCAGTTCAGCGTCGTCGAGACGCTCGCGGAGTTCACCATTGAGCTGCGACAGGATTGTAATCTCGTTTTGGTTGATGAACGAAGTGGCGGTGTGCTGGTTGGTATCGGCCGCATCCCAGTCCCGAAAGAATTGCTGCATTTGAATGTTCAACTGTCGAATCGATTCGATGCTTTCTCCGACGCGAGAGAAAAATCCGGGGTCGGTCAACTTATCGTTAAAGTAGAGAAGAGCAGGGAATCCCCAGTAGATCGCGTAGTCCCAAACGTATTTGAGAGACATCGCGCGAGGGTTACCAAAAATCGGATACTGGTCCTGATAGGTGCGCAGGTTGTCCTGAAAAAGTTGGAGAAAGAGGCCTTGATACCGTGGAGCAATAAGGCGAAGGGATTCCCCTTCCAGATCGTGTTCGATCATGCTGCAGATCTGCAAATTCGCCATCGCGATATAGTCGATTCCCGGCGAATAGAGCGGATCGAGAAAAACACCAGCCTCTCCCGTGATTGCCCAGCGATCTGCGGAGTAAAGCTGGCGGCAGCCATGTGCGATCTGCTTGATTGCTCTAAAATCGAGAACGGAGTCTCGGAAAGGCTCGATTGCTTTGGCACACTGAGGTTCGTGCTCTTGAATCCACGCGAAGGCTTTTTCGAATCGATTGAACTCGCTCAGAGGATGCATCTCCGGGTCTGCCACAATTCCGATGCTCGTGGCTCCTGTTGCGAGGGGGATAATCCAGATCCAGTAGCCCTTTCCGAGTAGATGATTCGTGCTCAACCAACGACGTGGGACTTTTCCTGTGCGAGCCTTCCACTCTGAGTCATCGCTCCAGCAGTCTACGCAAATTTCACCATCGAGTCGAAACCAGGCCGCGTTGATCTTGTGGGGAACCTCTTCGTAAAGATCCAGTTTTCGTTTCAGCAAAGCAGTTCTCCCGCTTGCATCAATGACCCAGCGTGCCGTTGCGCGGTGAAGCTCGCCATTTCGTAGGTAGTCCACGACATGATCCTCATCTCCCTGATGAAGATCGATCTCTTTTACCTTCGCTTTTTCCACAAAATTGACACCTTCCTCGCGGATCATCTCGACGAGGTGGTTTTCCAGCCTTCCTCGATCAATCTGGTATCCCGGCGTGGGAAAAAAATCCGTCAATCCTACTTCAAGGGCGTCTTCAAAAGATTCTTCTCCGCCATCAAAGAAAAATCGAAGACCAAACTTGGGAAGCTGATCATCGACAAGATGCTTTTTCAGCCCGATCCGCTCGGCAAGATAGTGAGCCCCGGCTTCGATTGTCGATTCTCCCACCTTGTGGCCGCTTTCTGGAACAGGGAACTCGCGGCGCTCCAGAACAAGAATGCGAAGATCAGAATGTTGATCCGAGAGTTGCTTTGCTAGCGTGAGGCCGGACAGTCCGCCCCCTAAAATCGCAACGTCAAAATTTTCCTGTTCCGGTGTCATATTTCGCGACGAAATAGAAAAAAGAAACCCTTCTATTTCAGTAACTATAATGGTTTAGTTTATTTAGTATCTCCTGACAAGAATTCATCGAAAGAACTCCACATTGTCCAAGGAATCGAATTTTGGTTATTTATTCTCTCAAAAGAGCAAAAAAACGAGTTCCATCCTCAGTTGTTACGTCGTAACATCTGAGATGGTAGTCATCGCGGGATGATCCGTTGGAAAAAATTCGTCGAACTTTTGTCCTCTCCTAGACTTATGGCTGATTCGAAATCGCAACACTACGACGTAATTATTCTCGGCGGGGGACTCGCAGGCATGACCTGTGCACTGCACTGTCGAAAGCAGATTCCCGAGGCGAAAATTACGATCATTGAAAAAGCGGTTCATCCGGTTCCTGAAGCGACTCACAAAGTGGGAGAATCGAGTGTTGAAGTGGGAGCGCACTACCTAGGGGAGTTTCTTGGATTTAGGGATCATCTTGAAAATGAGCAGATCCCAAAAATGGGGCTGCGGCTCTTCTTTGACCGCGGTGACAACGCTAAGATTGAGGAACGCCTGGAAGTGGGCGGCACCCAGTTTCCTCCGCACCAGAGCTACCAGTTCGACCGCGGGCGGTTTGAAAATTTTCTCGCCGAACAATGTATCGATCAAAACATTGATTTCGTTTCCTCTGCGCGAATCAACGAAATTGAGGTGAACAAAAGAAAAGTTGATCACCGGATTCGCTACGAAAAAGAAGGGGAAGAAACCGAGCTGACTTCGCGTTGGGTCGTTGACGCCAGTGGTCGTCCCGGTCTTCTCAAGCGGAAGCTGACGCTGAAGAAAGAGTCCGATCACAAAAACAACTCCGCCTGGATTCGCATTGGCAAACGCGTCAAAGTCGACGACTGGAGCAATGACGCTGAATGGGGCAAAAACTTTTCCGAAGGTCACCCCCGCTGGCAAAGCACCAATCATATGCTCGGCGAAGGCTACTGGATCTGGATTATTCCTCTTTCATCCGGCTCAACGAGCATTGGCATCGTCGCCGACCCTGAAAAACATCCTCTCAGTGAATTTAATTCGCAGGAGAAATTTATTGCGTGGATTGAGAAGATGCAGCCCCAGCTGGGAGCCGATATACGGAAAGACGAATTTCAGATTCAGGACTTCCGTGCGATCAAGCGTTACGCAACGGAGTGCAAAGAATTGTTTTCCTCCGATCGCTGGGGCATCGTAGGAGATGCGGGTTTCTTCATCGATCCTTTTTACTCACCGGGGAACGATTTCATCGCAATGGCGAACTTCTTCGTCTGTGAGTTGATCGACCGCGATCTCAAGGGAAAGTCCAATCTCGTCCGAGTCCCGCTTTACAACAAACTGTTCCGTCTCTTCTATCAAGGCACCGGGGCAATTTTCAAAAACAACTACCATCTTTTCGGGCATCACCAGATCATGCCCGTCAAAATTGTCTGGGACTGGATGGTCTACTGGACAATTACCGGGCACATTGTGATTCAGGAACGACTCACTGATCCGAAGGTCTACCTTCGACACATGTTCCATCTGAAGCGGCTTAATGACCTGAACGAGCTTATGCAGGGGCACCTTCGGGAGTGGGCGAAGCAGTCTCCGCCGGAGCAGCTGGGTGGCACCATCGATACTTCGAAAATGTGTTTTCTCATGGGAGCGAACCGAGCCCTCGGAGACAGACTCGACGACAAACAGTTCGCGGACCGGTTTGCCAGCAACGTTCGGCAGATGGAAACGCTCTTCTGGGAGATTGTCGATCACTCCGGGCTCAAGATCAAAGCACCTTTTCGTCGACGCGAGCACGCCGATGCCACAAAAGGCGGCTTCGAAATGGTTTTCCGCATTCCCTCAGGCGAGCCCTACGAAATGCCAATGGAAGACGACATGCAGGACAAGGCGTCCATGGCTGAGACTCCGGCAATGGTATGATTTGTCGGTCTATTTCAGCAAAGTCACCTGAAGTTTGCCGCCGGCTTCCGTAACGGCAAAGGTGCAATCTTCGAATTTTGGCACAGTGAAGTTGACCTTTGGGTTGAGAGAAAAACCGTAGGCTTCTTTCGGTCTTTTGAAAGCTCCCGTATCGAGAATGCCATTGTTGTTCAGGTCCCAGATCACGGCGACTGCGTAGACCCCTGGCTTTAGGCCCTTCATCGTGCAAACGATGCGTCCGGCCTCGGTCACCTCGATCTCGGGAGAGCCCTCAAGTTCTTTACCCGGAATTTGGAAATCGTCCGCGTTGTCGAAAAACCCGACGAGTAGAGTCCCTTTTACAGCATCAACCCCATCAACCGTTACTTCCACATCTGCAGCACTCAGCGTTGAGAGGCCAAAACACAAAGCAGTGAGTGAAAAAGCCCTCATGAATAAAGTTATGCATATTTTTTAGAAAATAGCTAGATCCCCATGATGAAATTTGAAACCAGCCCCTTCCGGGATTCCGAGACTTCGCAAGGGACGAAGCAAACGCGCCATCCATGAGAAGTTTTGCCAAAAACTCACCATCGAACAGGGTTGAATCGGGGACCTGGGAGGGTCAGGTGGTCGACTCAACAAGGTTAGGTTTGCCCCATTGAAGTCAATAAGCCTCGACCATGGCACCGTCGATGAGGACGTTCTGGCCGGTAAGATAGGCATTGGCTTTGGAACTGAGAAAGGTAACGATACGGCCAAAGTCGGATGGCGTCCCGTAGCGTTGGAGGGGGATCGACGCCTGGGATTCGCTGCGCTGTTGCTCGATCGAAATTCCTTTCTGTCCTGCCCAGATTGTGTCGAGCTGCTCAATGCGATCGGTGTCGATTCGGCCAGGCCCGACTGTGTTCACGAGAATTCCATCGGGGCCCACTTCACGGGCGAGGGATTTTCCGAGGCCGACGAGTCCCGAGCGGAATACGTTGGACAGAAGGAGGCCGTCGATCGCCTGCTTGGTGGAGACTGATGTATTGCTAACAATTCGTCCTCCGCCCCCCTTTTTCATGTGAGGCAAGGCTGTCCTAATCGCGCGAACATAGCCTAGCATGGTTACCTCAAAAGCTGACTGCCACGCTTCGTCGTCGAACTGTTCGAAGGTTCCGGCAGGTGGGCCGCCGGTGTTGTTGAAAAGCGCCCAGAGATTTCCGAACTCGGATGCGGCTCGATTGATCGTACTCTCGACGTCATCCTTGTTGGTGATGCTGCCTACGGTAAAAAGCGGGCGATTTCCGGTTTCTTCCGCAATGGCGTCCGCAGTTTCGGATAGTTTTTCCTCCGACCTGGAAAAGAGCATTACTCGCGCGCCTTCGCGGGCAAATTCCGTAGCCACGCCGCGACCAATTCCTCCGCTGGAGGCGAGAACGACGACACCTTTGTCAGCAAGTCCGAATTCCATTCGGGATGGTAGCGCGTCAGGCTCAGCGAACAACTTGCTTGATAGCGTCCCATGGGATAGAGCACTTCGATGCGCCAGGGAACGACTCCGCTGATTACGAAGTCGAGTTTTCCAGCGACTCCAATAGATACATCGATGATACGTCCGGGTTTGTAGGGTCCGCGGTCGTTAATTCGAACGATGGCGCTGCGATTGTTCTTGAGATTGGTGACTTCGACAATGCTTCCGATCGGGAGTGTCTTGTACGCAGCCGTATCTGCAGAGTTGGAAAATCGCCCACCACTTGCCGTTGCGGTGCCGCTGTTTGTCCTGACACTATACCAAGAATTTTTTCCTGGTAAACCTGACAGGACTTGCGAAGGCCAAGTTTGGAAAAATTCGGGGCAGGTTTAATGGGAGATCGATTCAGCAGGGTCTCACAGGAGCGGAGCCTTCATGGAATTGCAGAATCCACGACGTTTTAGCTTGATGAAGCAATTTTTCTGCTGAAAGCGATTTCGGAAACTCTTGTCAGTTACCGAGGTTCTCGATCATGCGACCGAGTTCATCGACGCGCTCCTGCCACTGCTCCTGGCGTTCCCGCATTTCGGTGACAACTGATTCGGGAGCACGAGTGACGAAATTTTCGTTCGTGAGCTTTGCGTTTACCTTCTTCAGTTCATCTTCTGCTTTGGCCAGTTCCCTGCCAAGACGGTTGCGTTCGGCATCGAGATCGATGAGGCCATCGAGCGGAAGGTAGATTTTTCCGACGGGTGTCAAAGCGGTAGGAACGCCTGTCTCTGCCTCGTAGCCTGGCTCAATCGAGATTTCGCTCGCTCCCACCAGCTGGCGGAATACGTCAGCTTCGCAAAGTTCGGTGCCTTCCGGGTCAATGATGAATTTCACCTGCTTGTTGCCAGCAAGACCATACTCGGCTTTGAGGTTCCGAGCACGACCGACTGCCTCATAGATCGCTTTGACCTGATCCTGAGCAACAGAAACTTCGGAGGCGTCAACACCAGCGAGACATGGCTCGGTGAGCAATGGAGTCTGCATGAGAAATTCCGGATCGCCCTCATTGCGAAAACCGAGATTCTCCCACAATTCTTCCGTGATGTGTGGCATGTACGGGTGGAGGAAGAGGAGAAAGCGCTTCAGGACTTCGTCCATTGTTGCGAGTGTCGACTTTCTCAGGTCGTCGTCCGCATCTTCCGAAAGGGCGCTCTTCGAGGATTCCAGATACCAGTCGCAATAGTTACTCCAGAAAAAGTCATAGAGCAGCTGGGCCAATTCGTTGAAACGATAGTCTTCGTAGGCCGCCGCCATGTCATCAGCTAGCTTGTCGAGCTTTGCGAGAATATCGATGGAGTAAATCGAGAGCTTTGTGGCGTCGAGTTCACCTGCCTCCGACTGCATCTGACGATAGCGAACGGCGTTCCAGAGTTTGTTCGCGAAATTGCGACCTTCGACAACCTGAGGGTAAATATCTTTGCCGCCTTCATTCGTAATTTCGAAGCGAATGTCAGATCCGAGCGGGGCGGTGCGCATGATGGCAAACCGCAGGGCATCGGCACCATATTCTGCAATGATGTCGAGCGGGTCCGGCGAGTTACCGAGACTCTTCGACATCTTGCGACCTCGACCATCGCGAACGATGCCGGTGAAGTAGACGTTTTTAAAAGGTAACTCTCCGCGCCAGCGATAGCCGGCCATGATCATCCGGGCGACCCAGAAAAAGATGATTTCCGGGGCCGTTACGAGATCGGTGGTCGGGTAGAATTTCTTTTCGGTCGCGCTTGGCTCAGCATCGCTGTCTGTCATGGTCGCAAATGGCCAGAGCCAACTGGAAAACCACGTGTCGAGCACGTCCTCATCGCGCACCCAGTTTTCTTCGTCGGCGGGCGGCTCAATCCCAACGTGGAGATCTCTTCCTGCCTGCGTCGCATCGAGGCTTTCGCGGGCCTGCAATTCTTCCGCTTTCTCCTTTTTGTACCAGACCGGAATTTGATGCCCCCACCAGAGCTGACGACTGATGCACCAGTCCTGAATGCCGTCCATCCAATGGGCGAATGTTTTCTTCCAGCGCTCCGGGCGAAAACGAATCTCATCGTTTGCAACCGCCGAGGCAGCTTCCTCGACACAGGGGTATTTCAAAAACCACTGCATTGAGATGCGTGGCTCGATTGGCACATCGGCGCGTTCGCTGTATCCGACATTGTTCTCGTAGTCTTCGACTTTCACGAGCTGCCCCATTTCTTCGAGCTTCTCGGCCACTTTTTTGCGTGCCTCAAAGCGGTCCATTCCTGAAAACTCCGGACCGGCGTGATCGTTCAGTTTTCCGTCAGGATGAAAGACATCAATGATCTCGAGATCGTTCTTCAGCCCGATTTCAAAGTCAGCCTTGTCGTGGGCAGGTGTCACTTTCAGAACTCCCGTTCCAAATTCCGGATCAATGTGCTCGTCTGCGACCACAGGAATTTCTGCTTTGGGGAAAGGGCGGATCACTTTTCTGCCAACGAGATCGCCGTAACGTTCGTCTTTCGGATTTACGGCAACGCCCGAGTCACCCATCAGCGTTTCGGGTCGAGTAGTAGCGATTTCTACCCAGCGTTCGCCGTCGTCCCCGTCTTCCGACACGACGCGGTAGCGCATGTAGTAGAGCTTCGATCTCTGCGGTTTCATGATGACTTCCTCATCACTCAGGGCTGTCAGAGATTTCGGACACCAATTCACCATCCGCTTGCCGCGATAAATGAGACCTTCCTCAAAAAGGTCGACGAAAATTTTGGAGATCCACTTGGAATACTCCTCATCCATGGTGAAGCGCTCGCGATCCCAGTCGCACGAACAGCCGAGACGTTTGAGTTGTTCAATGATGATCCCGCCGTGTTTATCCTTCCATTCCCAGACCTTTTCCAGAAAGGCCTCGCGTCCCAGATCGCGGCGGGTCTTCTTTTCTTCCTTCCGCAGTTTCTGCTCCACCTTCGACTGTGTTGCAATGCCGGCGTGGTCTGTACCAGGTAGCCAGAGAACATCTTTTCCCTCCATCCGGGCACGTCGGGCGAGGATGTCCTGCATTGTGTTGTTGAGCACGTGGCCAAGGTGAAGAATCCCAGTGACGTTGGGCGGGGGAATGACGATAGAATACGACTCCTTGTCTCCGTTTTCGTCGCCGCGAAAACAACCCGACTCGACCCAGCGGTTGTACCACTGATTTTCCACATCGCCGGGTTGATAGCCTTTCGAGATTTCTGTCGTCATGATTTTACCTCCTATAAATGCGAGGGCCGAAACGATTCCTTGTCCGGGTCGTTTTGTAAAACTGAAATCCCAATTTCACAGATTGCGCTTGAAGCCGGAATCGGCTACGTTTCCGGCTCGAATCTACTGATTCGACCCCGCCAACACACACCTATGCGTTCACCCGCACGACAACTCAGGTCTTTCCCCCGAATTGGTTCGGCCCGGCTCTCGGCGTTGCCTCTAATGCTCGTGGCCGTGTTTCTTGCTGATAGCATGCTGGCTCTGAAGGCCCGTAACTGGCAGGTCTACAAGCTCGGAGGTCGAGAATACGTCTCCGACGAAAACGTCGCCAAGTTCTACGGGTTTCAGCGCTTCGCGAAGGAAGGCGACAATCGGATTTTCAAGCATCCTGATCTCGTCATGACCTGGAAGGTCGGTTCGCAGTCAATCTATGTGAACGATGTGAAGTTCAATCTTAGCTTTCCCGTCGTCGACAACGGAGGGAAAGCAATGCTTTCCACGGTTGACCTCGCCAAACTCGTCGATCCGGTTCTTCGTCCCAGTTACATCAAAAAGCCCATCAATTTCGATACTGTCGTGATCGATGCCGGACACGGTGCTCATGACTCGGGAGCGATTGGCCCTTTCGGGCGGGAAAAGGACTACGCCCTCGACATGGCGCTCCGTCTCGAAAAGGCTCTTCAGGCGCGCGGGTTCAAAACTCTGCTCACCCGTCGGAATGACGTCTTTCTCACCCTTGGTCAGCGAGTCGCAATCGCGAACAAGCAGAAAGATGCGATCTTCATCAGCGTGCACTTCAACTCCTCTGGCTCTCGCGATGCCCACGGGATTGAAACATACGCCCTCGCTCCGCAGGGAACGCGTTCAACTAATGGAGGCAGCCCGTGGAATTCTCTTCTCAGCGGAAACCTTCGCGATGCGGAAAACATTGCTCTTGCCACGGCTGTCCACGCCCATGTTATCACTGACATGCGATCAATTGACCGTGGCATCAAACGAGCTCGCTTCAACGTTCTGCGAGGAATCAACAAGCCGGCAATTCTCTTCGAAGGGGGGTTCGTCACGAACCGCACCGAAGGCAAGTTGATCAATGATCCTGCACATCGCCAGCGCATCGTGGATTCGATCGCGAACGCGGTTGTGAAGTTTCGTACTGCTGTCGGTAAGAAGTGAAGCCTAGCGCTCAGGGCTGACCAGCCAGACGTTTTTGGTTCGAACTCGAGGACGAACTTCTCCACTCGGAAGCAAAAATCCGTTTTTCCAGGGCACTGATTCCGTAGTCACTTGATTAGCCGACATCTCTCCCGCGTCGCTCCACTCATCTTTCGTTGGATCGTAGGAGAGAATAGTTTTTGGAAAGCCGGGATGATTGTCTTTCAGTTTATCGCTCTTTTTGAAAAGGGATCCATCTGCGCCGGCTACGACATAGATTTTTCCATCCACAAAAGCGGCGGTGCCAGCGGCATTGGGCTTCGGGAGGTCAGCGACTCGCGACCACCTTTGATCGGATCCGAGGCGGCATACGTCTTTCCTGAATTCAATTTCACCGGATTGATCAACTCGGCGACCTCCGATCAAATAGAGAGCCGAAGTTTCACCTTCCTTCACCTTCACGAATGACGAAAAAGCCCGAGCGGGGCCAGGATAAGGCTTTGTTTTCTCCCATTGAAATTCGGCCGGATTATCACGTTTCGACCAATCGATGCGGTAGACCGCCTTTGTCGCCGTTTCCAGTTCGGGTCCTGTTTGTCCGCCGGTGACATAGATGTGCTCGCCCATCATTGCGCTTGTCGCGTAGACGATAGGAGTCGGGAAAGAGGGCAAAGGGCTGATTTTCGATTTCCCTTTTTCGAGCGTAAGCAGGAATGAGTCTGCGTAGACTTTTTCGGCATCGTTGCCGCCTATACAGACGATGCCATCTTTTACGGAAATTGTCGTCCCATAGCCGAGTGGACGCAGTAATTTTCCCACCTTCTCCCAGGCTGGTTTGGAATCATTCAATGTCAAAGCATAGACAGTGTCATGCCAGACCTTGTCAGACTTCCAGACCGGTAAGGGGAAATTCGCACCGCCCGCCACTATCAGGGTGTTTTCGACTACCCCGTTATAAGGCCCGGCTACCCCGAGCTCCGATGGCAGATCAGGAAGCGGAGTCCAGGTTAGGTCGTTTCCCTTTGTCGAGACATTTGAAAAAAGGAATAGAAGAGTAAGGGTGGCAGCTGTTCGCATAGATCAAATTCGATTACTAGTTTCCCAACACCTGAATCGAAGACGGATTCTGGTCGATCTTTTTATCCTGCAGATCGATCAGCTGCTGGAAGAGGTTCGGGGCCGCCATGGAGCGATTCGCGGAGTTGTTGGGGATACTGTAGAAATTACCCTGGTGCAAAACGGAAACTTCTGCATTTCCAGAATGCTTAGCGTGCCGCACGATGTGGAAGAGAGGTTCGTTATCGGGGCCGATCCTTGGGACTTTATTACGAGCCGAATCTTTCAGCGACATCCGGTCTAGCTCCCCGAGGCAGGCCAGCACGCCCTGCGGCGAGCGAATGACCAGCTCAGCGCGAACTCCCGGAATCACAAATTTTTCCTGAACCGTCTTGTTCAGCGCCATCGCCTGATGGCTCAGGGTCATTTTCTGACAGCCAGACAAAGAGAAAAAGAGGACGTCTTCGCTAGCGAAAAAGGCCAAGAGCGAATGACCACGACTGCAAGCAGCCGCATGGATGCGGTGTGATTTCATTTGCCAGAAAGTGTCTGTGTATCTCATTCCGGCCGACGGTTTCAAACCGACCGGAACTCTCCTATTTGATCAGTCACGACTGCCGATTCGCAAACCAAAAATATGGTTTTGTTGCACACGTGAAAGTGGGCTTTTCCCAGGCTAGGTTCCGAACCGTACAGGATTGTGTATCTCGCTCAACAGGGTTGGGTGCTCGACCCAACAGGGTCAGGTGTTGTCAGAAACCCAACCTAGATAGGCACCTGACTCGGAATCTTCGATGGGAATGGCTCCGACGGTTTTCTGGTAGTATTTATCAGCACCGGAGTAGCCGATGATGCCGTAGGCGTAGCCTGCCTCTCGAAGGGCGTGGAGTGTGCGGATGAGCAGGGCTGTTCCGATTCCGCGTCCACGAGCTGCCTCGTCGACTCCGGGCGGACCGAAAATCCTTTGAAACTAGTGTTGTAGCAGGCGAAGCCGAGAAGCTGGCCTCTTTCACCAAATGCGATGAAGCAGGTAAGGGGATGTTGGGAGAAAGTGATTTCCGCTCCGGAAGCCCAGCGGTCACGGGAATTCTTTTCGACCCATTTTACCGGGCGCGAGCGACGTTGTCGTTTTCTCCGGCGTTGGCTTCCGTAGACGCTGGCTCGGCTGTCACGGCATTCTGCGGCCCGGGGTTTTCGCTCGCGGGTCCCGCCGGATCGACAGAGGCTACCGTCGATGATCCACCTGACTTGCCGGATGGCTCTGCTTCGGATTCATCAGCAAAGGGATTCGCTTTTTGCAGACCCCTGGTGATTTCCTGTTTGGCTTCTTCGGCGTTGTTGGTATTGAACCCGAGAAAGTAAAACACGGCGAGGGCAGTGAGGAGGGCGGTGAGAATGAGGTTCAGCAGGATGGGGGCTGATCCCGGCTTGTCGAGTTTGCGACGGACAGTTTTGGGGCTCTTTTCGAGGCGGAAGCGGCGATCCTTTTTGATCGTGCGCTTCATTTCGTCCATCAGTTCATTGTCGCCGAGACGAACAGTCACACCGCTGTTGAGAGCTTTGAGAGCACTGCTGACATCGACCTCGAGAAACTCGGCATATTTCCGAATGAAGCTTTTTGCGTAAGCAACGCTGGGAAACTTTGAGAAGTCGCCTTCTTCGATGCACCGAATCGTTGCAGGCTGGATACGGGTCTCGTGGGCCACGTCTTCGATAGACAGACCTGAATTCTGGCGAGCATCGCCCAAGATTTCTCCAATCGTTCCCATTTTGTTGTCGCGGCTGTCGGCCGAATCCAAGTGACCTGACGCGTCGTAGTATGAGACGCATGAAGAGGCAGGAAATTTCGGATTTTGCTACGCTAGGGGAAAACTACGCGAAGTCGTCGGAAAGATCGACCAGAATTTCGCGGGGTTTGGCACCGTCTCCGGGCCCGATAATTCCCCGGCTTTCGAGGATGTCGATCATGCGAGCAGCGCGGGTGTATCCAAGGCGTAACCTCCGTTGCAGCAATGAAGTAGAAGCTTTTTTCTCGGAGTATATCACCTCCAGGCACTTCTCGAGAATCTCCTCGTCAGCGTCAGAAATTTCGTCGTCGCTGTCATCTTCGAACCCACCGGATTCGATGGCTTCGTGCGCTTCCGGCTCAAATTTCGGGCTTCCCTGGGTTGCGCATGCGTCAACGAGATCCTGCGCCTCTTCGTCAGTAATCAAGGCTCCCTGAGCACGAATGAGTTGTGCGCTTCCGGGTGGCAGGTATAGCATGTCACCTTTTCCAACGAGGTTTTCGGCTCCATTGGCATCGAGGATAATTCGGCTGTCTGTTTTCGACGAAACCTGGAAGGCGATACGTGAAGGAATATTCGCTTTGATGACTCCCGTGACAACATCGGCGCGGGGAGTCTGCGTGGCGACGATGAGATGGATACCGGCGGCTCGAGCCTTCTGGGCGATCCGGGCGATGCCGGCTTCGACGTCAGCTGGCGCGGTTTGCATGAGGTCGGCAAGCTCGTCGATGATGACGACGATATAAGGGAGACTGTCGGGGAGATCCTCCTCCTGCGAGACGGGTTCGGTGACGCGTGCAGGGATTTCGTGTTCGGGTTCTTCAGGGAAACCGCCTTCCGCTTCGAGGTCGTCAGCCAGCTTGACGTGGTGGGCGAGCTCAGGTTCAAGTTCCTCCACGACCATTTCAGCTTCCTCAACATCTTTGGCGAGATCGCGAGCACGCATCGCGTTGAAGCCTTCGAAGTTTCGAGTCCCCATTTTCGCGAAAAGAGCGTATCGGCGCTCCATTTCATTGATGACCCATCGGAGGGCGAGAAGCACCTTCTTTGGATCCGTCACGACAGGGACGACCATGTGCGGGAGGTCATTGTAGAGTTGCATCTCGACGACCTTCGGGTCGACCATGATGAACCGCAGTTCATCCGGTGTGAAGCGATAAAGCAGACTCGCGATGATGCTGTTGATGCAGACACTTTTACCCGAGCCGGTGGCACCAGCGACGAGCAGGTGAGGCATGCGAGCAAGGTCACCAACGACGGTGCGTCCGTAGACGTCTTTTCCAAGCGCGAGCGGAAGTTTCGCTTTTGTGTTTCGAAACGCATCGTCCTCGAACAGCTCACGAAGAGCGACCGGGATCTTGTCAGAGTTCGCGATCTCGATACCAACGGTGTCTTTGCCGGGAACGGGGGCGAGGATGTTGATCCGCTCGGCGCGAGTCGCGCGGGCGATGTCAGCTTCGAGCGAGGTGATGCGATTCACGCGAAGGCCAGGAGCAGGATAGAGCTCATAGCGGGTGATCGTCGGACCGCGCGTGATGTCACCGGGTTCCACGTCGACACCAAAGGTGCCCAGAGTGCTGACGATATTTTTCTGCTGCTTGAAGAGCTCACTCTGATCGGCAGGCTCGGTGTCTTCGTCCTCGGCGTATTGGAGAATGCTGAGGCTCGGCAGTTCGTAGTCTTCGAACTGACCTCCGGCAAGAAGTGCGGGACTGGTTTTTTCTTTCTCTGATTTGGAGAAAAGCGAACCAGCGGCTTCCTCCGGCGACATTTTCTTCCGGGCACTCTGTGAGGAGTCGATGATCTTTGGCTCCGGATTGGGCGCAGCGGGTTCGTCGAAAAGGTCGGACTGTTTTTCCGGTTCCTTTTTCTCCGGTTTCGGTTCTGCTGCCTGCCTCGGTTTCCTGAAGTTCTTGGCTGGCTTTTCCTCCCTGGAAGGAAACTTGGGAAGGGCGGGGATCCGGAAAAGCTCGAAAGGTAATCCATGCTTGCGAAGATCGGCGATGAGATGCCCGGTTTTTTCCCGAACCATCATCGCAAAGTAGAAGGGGTGAATGCCGGTAACGACGATGAGCGAAATCGTGTAAACGATCACCATGAGAATCACGGAACCGACCGAACCCATGAAATTCTCCACGATTTTGTGTCCGATGCCATATCCGACTAATCCGCCGGAGCTTCGAGGGAGATTGATGCGGCTCGACCAATCC
>Ga0181589_10000196_pt1 | contig 40342 bp, 33 predicted proteins | sample 071ome_25_FD_132444 | JGI IMG/M metagenome (GOLD analysis project Ga0181589, IMG submission 132444) | Coastal salt marsh microbial communities from the Groves Creek Marsh, Skidaway Island, Georgia - 071410BT metaG (megahit assembly) | ecosystem: Environmental > Aquatic > Marine > Intertidal...
ATGAAAGGTAATTATAGGCATATCCGGGCAGTTTTATGCCATAGCGGTGCGTAGTTGCACAATACTGGTGCATACAGTGGTACCAGGTTCAGTTAGTATCAATCGTCAAACAGCAGGATTCAGAAAAGGTCAATGACTGACTCCAGGCAACAGATCAGGATAGGAATTATGGGGTTCGGCCTGATCGGCCGGCATCTCTATCGTCTCGCCATGGAAAGCGACGACATCAGTATTCCTGTGATTTGCGATATCGGTCGTCCTGACATTATTCACTACCTGATGGAAACCGAGGGGGTCGAGGATATCGACTGCACCCTGGATGGCCATACCCTGAAAAACCACAAGTTCAGTACCCGGATGTTGTCTGCAGATCGTCCGCAGGAAGTACCCTGGGATGTTTTTGACGTGGACTTCGTTGTCGATGCAACGCGAATCCATAACACGGTTGACGACATGCAGGCCCATCTTGATGCCGGTGCCGACCGGGTCCTGATTTCCATGCTGCCGGCATCGAAGATCGATCGCATGGTGATGCCCGTGATCAATGGGCAGGAGATCCAGGTGCAGGACAGGATGATCTGTGCGGGTTCTGCGACGACCGGTGCCCTGGCGACCCTGCTGTTTGCCCTGGAAAGTGCCGGACTGGCCATCGACAAGGCCTTCATGACCACCGTGCATGCCTACACCAGCGACCAGGCCCTGCAGGACCGGGCCGGCCCTGATCGCCGCCGTTCCCGCTCGGCTGCCGAGAACATCATTCCGAATTCCAATGCCTTTCCCTACTGGGTAGAACAGATCATGCCGCAGCTGGCCGGGAAACTGGGCGGCAACGCGCTCAATGTGCCCGTGCAGAAAGGCTCGATGCTTGATACCACGATCATCTTTGATGATCCGGCGGTTTCTGTTGCCGATGTTAACGACGCCATTGCCCGGGGTGCCGAGGCCATGCCGGATTGCCTGGCGTTCAATGATGACCCGATCGTGTCTTCGGATGTCATCGGGACTCGCCAGTCTCTGCTGTTTGACAGCAAGGCCACCATCAAGTCGGGACAGCGCATGGTGAAAACCATCGGGTGGTACGAAACCATGGGCCATGCCAGTCGCATCATGGATGTAATCAGGGCCTACTGCGCACTGGGTCCGGCAGGAGGCAGGCTATGACGTTGAAAGTTGGTATCAATGGGTTTGGCCGTATCGGCAGGGCGGTGTTTCGCATCCTGGAAACCAATCCGGATATCCAGGTCGTGGCCATCAATCAGTACCGGGAAGGTTACCTGGAAAACAGTGAATGGGAAGCCCGACGTCGCTCGCTTGAACTGCTGGTGAAGTTGCCTGTCTTCCTTGAATGGCAGAAATCCATTAGTGCCCGTAATCATTCTGATGCATTTCTTGCCATGGTGAAAACCCTGACGGGTGAACTGGAAACAGCCACTGCCGATTGAATAGACTGGTCGGATTCGCTACTGTGGCAGGTCCTGAAACCATTCATTCAGGCCGGAGGGGAAAATGCATACCAGTACAACTCATTTAATTCGCAACATATTACTCACCACGTTATTGGGTGTTCTTGCTGCCTGTTCGTCCGAAGAGCAGGCTGAACAGGAGCCGCTATCCGGTGCTGTTGCCTATGAAGGTACACGTCTGATCATTGGCGATGGCAGTGATCCGATTGAAAGCGGGACTGTTGTTGTTGATAACGGCCAGATCACCATGGTGGGGCCGACAGCAGCCATGCAATTACCTGCGGGAACGCAGCGCATCAATGCCAGTGGTACAACCATCATGCCCATGATGCTCGACACTCATGTGCACCTGAGTACCAATCGTGACGGACTTATCCAGGACTTGCGCAACCGGGTTACCTTTGGTGTGGGTGCTGCCATGAGCCTGGGGATGGATGGTGAAGACGAGATCCTGGCGATGCGAGAAGAAATGATTCCCGGTGCCGCCCGTTATTTCTCGGCGGGCAGGGGCATTACCCGGACAGAGCCCGGTCGTACCGAGGTACCCCACTGGGTGGAATCAACCGAAGAAGCGCGTGCTGCGGTGCAGGCCGAGGCAGCCAGGGATGTGGACATCATCAAGATCTGGGTGGATGAACGCGGTGGTCAATATGAAAAGCTGACGCCGGAACTTTACGGTGCCGTGATTGATGAAGCCCACCAGAATGGACTTCGAGTGACTGCACATATCTTCAACCAGTCCGATGCCAAGGGTTTGCTTGAGGCCGGTATTGATGCCTTCGCCCACGGCGTCAGGGACACGGATGTGGATGCCGAGTTTGTGAGCATGGTCCAGGACAGGCCTGACGTAGTCCTTGTACCCAACATGCCATACCGCGGGGTGCCAACAGATTACAGCTGGCTGGAAGGCCTCGTCAGTCCGGAACAGTTGATACAGTTGCAGGCACAGGAAGCCAGCGAAGAGGCGGCAGAAGTCTGGGCCATACAGGCACGTAACCTTTACAAGCTCAATCGTGCCGGCATGCGCATCGCCCTGGGAACAGACGGTAATACACCGTATGCCCCCCACGTGGAAATCGAGGACATGGTCATAGCCGGCATGACGCCCATGCAGGCCATTGTTGCAGCCACATCAAACAGCGCCGAATTCCTGGGCATTGATGATGCCGGTACGCTGGAAGCAGGTAAGAGTGCGGATTTCATAATCCTGGAAGCCAACCCGCTGGAAGACATTACCAATACGCGACAGATTCGGGAGGTGGTTTATCGTGGGGAAGTGGTTGAGCGGTGAAGGGATAAAAGGATAAAAGGATAAAAGGATAAAAGGATAAACAACCAGCCCGCTAGGGCTGGTTGTTTGCTTTTGGGGTGCTGCTAACTGGCCGTTTTATGCCAGGGCTGTATCGAACAGCGCCAGTAGCCGGCTCCAGGCTCTTTCGGCCTGTGCTTCGTTATAGACATCGGAATCCGGCGGGCACCAGCCATGCAGGGTGCCTTCATAGACTTCCACTTCGGCACTGATGCCTGCATCGGCATAGGCTTCTCGCAGAATCTCCTTGGCAGCCGGATTGGATTCGTCATCATTGGCGGCAACGGCATGGAGCATGCTGGCATTGGTTTGCGGAATCAGCAGGTGAGGGCTGTTGTCTGCATCTGTCGCCAGACCGCCGCCATGAAAGGTGGCACCGGCGCGAAAGCGATGGGGAACGGCGGCTACCGAGCGCATGACCATCGGGCCGCCCATGCAGTAACCGGTGGTGCCGATGCCGCGACTGGTATCGACAGAGTCCTGGGCATCGAGCCAGGTTGCAAAGGCTTCTGCATCCTGGAAATGGGTGGTTTCATTGAGTTCACCGGCCAGGGCAAACACGGTATTGCGGACATTGTCATCCGAGAAGCTGGCACCTTCTTCTACCACCGGTGCACGGGCGCTTCGGTAGAAAGGATTGACGACCAGCACGGAATACCCGGATTGGGCCAGGCGGTCGCCCATCATTTCGAACGCCGGGCGCAGGCCGAGTATATCCGGCCAGACCAGTACGGCAGCATGGCTGCCACTGGCGGGATGCACAAAGTAGCAGTCGGCCACGCCATCAGGCGTAGTGATCTCCACGTTGGAGCGGGTAATGGACTGGGCATTGGCTACCGGCGGCAACGCCATGGCCAGGCCAGCACCGGCAGACAGCTTGTTGAATTTGCGGCGAGTGATGCCGTTTTTTTTGAAATAAGCTTCGTTATCCCTGAGCGTTTTTTCATCGCACATACTGTTTAATCCCCTGTTCGCTATTATCAATCGTGATTACCAGCAGTTGCTGGTAGTTGCTTTATACCTTGTTCTGATTCCCCGAAACGGTCTGAAGGGGATATCAGTCATTGCTGCAATCAAGAATAGCCAGCCCGACAGTGGTTGTCTATCTGTTACGCCTGCCCCTGTAGGAATTGGCCATTTGTGATGCCCGGAAGTCTGAAGTATCCTCGGTTACAGACATTACTGGCCATTGGGCTTTTTGGGGGATTACCGGCATGGTTTCACGTTTCATCACTGTTTCTGCATTACTGGTCGCAAGCAACCTGCTGTGGTTTCCAGCAACCGCCCTTGCGGCTGAAGAAGGATTTCCACGCAAGGATTACGACGAGTACCTTGAGCTGTTCAATAACAACAACCCCGAATTCATCAAGTTTTATCATCCCGATGTTGTGCTCGAACTGGGCACTTCAGAAATTCGCGGCGCCGAGGGTATTCGTGACTTTTACGCGGATGTTAAAAAACATATCAAGGAAGAGGTGACCGTGACGGCGTATATTGCCGATGGCCATCAGCTGGCCGTGGAAATTCCAACCACCTTTGAAGTGATTGAAGACTGGGAAGACAGTTTCTGGGGAGTGCCGCTCAAAAAAGGGCAGGTCATGCGTATTATCAGCTGGGGAATTTACGATATCGAAGACGGCAAGTTCAAACGTATCAGAACAGCACGCTATCGCATGATCAATGACTGGCAAATGGAATAAGCCAGCAAAAGGTGAAACGGGTATCCCGGTATGGTCACCAGCGTGGCAGAGCTGGCCCTTGATACTTAAACAGTATTTACACATTCTCTGGTCATAATGACTGCAGAAAAACGACTTGGGGATCACGATCTTGGCTATACATAACCTTCTGGGCCGGCAGACCCTGGCAGCAAGCGTCCTGATGACGACCTTTTTACTCCCTTTTCCGGGGACAACGACAACAGTAAATGCACAGGAACTGGCGGAAGGCCTGGAAATCTTCAATGGAGTGTGTGCCCATTGCCATGGGGCCAATGGCTCGGGTGGCACACTGGGCCCGAGCATCCTGGAGCGGGTAGCCACGGAAGACGAGCAGGCACTGGTTGCTTTCCTGCGTACCGGCAGCCCCGAAAAAGGCATGCCACCGGTCGTGATCGATGACAGCCAGATGCCGGCGCTGCTCGACTACATGGGATACCTGGCCACCAACTTCAATCCGGCCTCTGGCGAAGATGCCACGGCATTCAATCCGCTGGCATCCACATCAGCTATTGAAAACTTCAGGCCTGTCACCGATGCCATGTTGCGCGATCCGGACCCCGAGGACTGGCTCATGTTCAGCCGGACCTACGATGCCAAACGTTACAGCCCCCTGGACCAGATCAATCGCGAGAATGTCGGCAGCCTGACCCTGGCCTGGTCGCGCGGTTTGCCTGCAGGCGTTACGGAAACCATTCCGACGGTCTATGACGGTGTCATGTACCTGACCATGCCCGATGCCAGTATCGTGGCCCTTGATGCCACAACCGGCGATCTAATCTGGCGGCACCGGCCGGAGATAGAAGGGCGTGGCAATGGCCGTTCCAAGACCATGTCCATTTATGAAGACATGATTTATTTCGGTGCTTCCGATGGCTCCATCATTGCCATCGATGCCGTCACAGGGCAGCAGCGCTGGCGCAGTGAAACCTCGGGAAGGGATATTACATCCGGGACCCTGGTGGTTGAAGGCAAGGTTTTGTCAGCCGGTACCTGTCGCACCCGCGCTGATTGTGTCATCACTGCCCATGATGCCCGAACCGGGGAACTGGCCTGGACTTTTTATACCACCCAGGCACCTGACCAGCCACCGGGTTATGACACCTGGGCGGGTATGCCGCTGGAAGACCGGCGTGCTTCTGCCTGGGGCCTGCCGGGTTCCTATGATCCGGATACCGGTCTCATTTACTGGGGCATTGCCAATCCCTCACCCTATACCCGCTATGACCGTCACGATGGTAATCCCGGAGCGGTGTCCTACCAGGCACCAGCCGAGCTTTACAGCAACTCCACCGTGGCCATCGATCCGGACACGGGAAACCTGGACTGGTATTACCAGCATCTGCCCGGGGATGACTGGGATGAGGACATGAATGAAGAACGCATTATCTTTCGTACTCCTGTAAATCCCGATCCTGAACATGTGAAATGGATTAATCCGGACGTGGTGGGCCAGACCCGTGACGTGGTGGTCAATGTAGGCGAGGGGGGCGGCCTCTGGGTGCTCGACAAGCACGACGGTGAATTCCTGTGGGCCCTGCCGTTTCCCGAAGAGCACGAGAACTTTCTGATCTCGGATATCGACGTCAACACCGGCCTGACCACCATCAACACCGATTTGCTGCTGACCGAGCCCGGGGCCCATCGCATCATCTGCTACTTCAATACCCGCTCCTATTGGCCCAGTTCCTATGACCCGGAGCGCAATGCCATGTACGTCCCTTTTGTACGTAACTGCCTGAACATGACCTCGGCGGTGCCGGCCAGCGAAGGGGTGCCGGCGCAACCGCAGAGCCGGATCGGCATTTCGGCACCCGGAACAACGTCCGAAGAGCTTAACGGGATGGCAAAAATCAACATGGAAACCGGTGAAATTGATTACTGGCATACCGGCATGGTGCCAACCACAGCGTCCATCCTGACCACTGGCGGTGACCTGTTGTTCTGGGGCGATGTGAATCGACGCTTTCGTGCCCAGGACCTGGATACCGGCGAAGTCCTGTGGGAAACCATACTCGGCGGCCCGATTTCCACCAGTAATATCACCTATAGCGTGGATGGTCGCCAGTACGTGGCGGTTATCACCGGCAACAACCTGTCTGCTCCCGGCATCAACACGGGCACCATGGGACCGGTCAGGCTGAATATCGATAACGGTTCGGGTAACAATATTTATATCTTTGCCCTGCCGGAATAATGTCATAACGTAGTCTGCCTGAAGCAGGTTACGGACAGGGGTCAAGCCCGGGGTAAATCACCGGCAAGGTGAAAATACACTGAGGAAACAGTCAGGGATAGTACGCAAGGAAAACTGGTTAGGAAAACAGGTCAGAAAAAAAAGATGGTTGGTGCCCGACATCAATGTCAGGCACCAACCCTTTGAAAGTCCTTACTAAGGGGTATCCTTTCCAGGATATGCAGGTGCTTTCAAAAAAGAACTAAAACATACCAAAATTCCAGTTGCGGCTGTCCGAACACTTTTTTGCATCCTGTGCACATTTCCTGAACGGTTTATGCTTACGATGCGTCTAAAGTACCGGGCTACTCCGCAACCCACATAATCTCAAGAGGATTTGAGGTCATGCAGGATAGACTATAGACGAGGGGCGACACGGCGTATTGAACGCATCATGAAATACACTGAATTATTCTGAAAAATGCCAACTTATTGTCTGTAAAAGAATTTTTTAAAACGGACAACAGGAAGGCAAGCAGTTGAGAGAAAGAATTTCAGGGCTTTTCTATTTCTGAAAAGCGGTAATAAACAGCAGCATTACCCAGAAACCCATTATGGCCGACACAAACCAGACAACCGAGTACCTTTTCAAGGGATACCGGCTTAATGTGCAGTCCAAGACCCTGTTTGATCCGGCAGGCCAGCCTGTGCAAATCAGTCACAGGGCCCTGGATACGCTGGCTGTCCTGGTGCGCTACCGGGGCCAGACACTTTACAAGGCCTTCCTGATCGATGCCGTCTGGCCCGATGTGTTCGTTGAAGAAAACAATCTCAACCAGGCGATCACGAGCATTCGCAAGGCCCTGGGCGATGACAAGCACGCGAAGCAGTTCATCCGGACCTTCAAGGGCAAGGGATATTGTTTCGTGGCCGAAGTCACGCAGACTGGCGGGACTGGTAGCAGCGAACAGCAGATCACAGCAGAGGCACCCGGGGACGAAATGGGCGCACCGTGGTGGCGGCCGGCTTACAGTGTTGCCTCGATTGCCCTTGTCCTGGCCGTCGTTGTGTCCTGGGCTGTCACTGTATGGAAAACACCCGAGACCGACCTGCCTGCAACGGTGCAATCCGGTGTGCTCCAGGCAACAGCGCTTCCCGGTTCCATTGCCGTGCTGCCGTTAAGTGTTCTCAATCCTGATGATGAAAACCGGGTATTGGCCATGGGTATGCATCTTGAACTCATCAACCGCCTTTCACGGGTGAATGATCTCAAGCTGATTTCCCATAATGGCGTACCGGCAACGGCCATTGAGGAGCAGTCCCTGACAGAACTGGGACGATTGCTCAATGTTGAGTACATCGTTACCGGCTCAATCCTGCTGCTGGATGACAATGCCCGGCTTAATCTCTACCTGCTGGATGCCGACACCGGCGTCATACTCTGGACGGATAACTACGAAGCAGACACTGATAACCTCAACGGTGCGCTGCCATCGCAAATTGCGCTGGATATTGCCCTTGCCATGGACGTGCAGGTCAGTGACCAGAACCGCATCGCTGTTGAGGAAAGTGTCACAGATTCCTTTGAGGCCTACCGTTACCAGTTGGCTGCGGTTTCGGCTTTTACCGCCATGGATTTTGCCAAGGCCTGGTCCCTGAGCAAAAAGGCCATGGAGCTGGATCCCGAATACCTGGATGCGGTCCAGATGTATTCCCGGGTCAATAGTGTCCTGTCTTCCACACCCCTGCCGGGTATGACCAATGCCGATCATATCCAGCTTAGCCTGGAAGCTGCCCAGCGCAGTATTGAACTGGCACCGGATAATGAACGCGGTTATATCCTCAAGGCCGTGGCTTTCGGGAATGGCAGCCAGTGGAAACAAGCCTTGATGGAACTGGACAAGTTGCATGCCATGAATGCTCCGCTGGCCAGCCTGCAATTCCTGGCGCCTATCCTCATGTCACTGGGCCTTTTTGACCAGGCCGTGGAAATCCTGCAGGCCAACCTGCGGGTAGAACCGATCAATCTGCATGCTCGCGGTTTCCTGCTGGCAGCACTGGAAATGTCCGGGGAACGAATGCAGTCCCGACTGGAGTTTGAACTGGGAGAAGAGCTCAATCCCGAATGGTGGGGTGACACGGTCAATGTCTTCCTGGCCATGGGCAGGGACGAAGCCATCACGGAAATAGCCGGGCTGACAGGAATCTCGAATGAGACCAAGCAGGTGTTGCAGGACATGGCTGACGGCAAACTACAACTGGTGCGCCAGGCACTGGATGAGTATTCCCCGGCACAGGCCAGCGATTCCGTCGAGCTTATCTACTACAGTGCAATTGCTGCCTATAGCGGCAACCAGGAGCTAGCGGTTGTCCTCATGGAGGATGCCGTGAGTGAAGTTGGCCTGAATATCCACTGGGCATGGCTGCCGGTTTTTGACGAGATGCGCAAGCGTGACAGCTTCAAGGAACTCGTGGAAAAGATCGGTCTTGCCGACTACTGGCGTGAAAATGGCTGGCCGCCATATTGCCGCCCCGTGAACCAGTCTTTCACTTGTGATACCGGGGCTTACGACCTCCTTTCAATGCAATAAAGCATTATTTATCAAGATTTTATTAAGCAAAATTAATGTAGTTTAGCTTTAATTTTTCTGCTCTCGTCCAGCCCTGAATCTGCTTTACCTGCCCGGGCAGGGGTTCAACCCGCTTGCTGAAGCTTCAGTTCCTTGCGGCGTGCATGCAGTACCGGCTCGGTATAGCCATTGGGTTGCTCCATGCCCTTGAAGACCAGGTCGCAGGCAGCCTGGAAGGCGACACCGTCAAAATCAGGGGCCATATTCCTGTACAAGGGGTCATGGGCATTCTGCTCATTAACAATCTTCGCCATGCGTTTCATGGCAGCCATGACCTGTTCTTCACTGCAGATGCGGTGACACAACCAGTTGGCGATGTGCTGGCTGGAAATACGGCAGGTCGCCCGGTCCTCCATGAGTCCCACGTTATTGATGTCCGGTACCTTCGAGCAGCCCACACCCTGGTCAATCCAGCGCACCACGTATCCCAGGATCCCCTGGGCATTGTTGTCGAGTTCATTCTGGATCTGTTCTTCAGACAGGTTGTTTTCCAGCATCAGGGGAATAGTGAGAATGTCGTCCACACTTGCCCTTGATCGGGATGCCAGCCTGCGCTGGGTGCGGGTGACGTTGATCTGGTGATAGTGGATGGCATGGAGGGTCGCGGCCGTGGGGGAGGGGACCCAGGCACAGCTGGCACCGACATTCGGGTGTGCCACCTTCTGCATCATCATGTCAGCCATCTTGTCGGGAATGGCCCACATGCCCTTGCCAATCTGGGCCTTGCCGATGAATCCGCATTCAATACCGATATCCACATTGGAATCCTCGTAGGCGGCAATCCAGGGCTCGCCCTTGACGGCAGCTTTCGGCAGGAAAGGACCGGCATGCATGCTGGTATGGATTTCATCACCGGTGCGATCCAGAAAGCCGGTGTTAATAAAGAAGATGCGCTCGCGTACTGCGCGAATACATTCTTTCAGGTTGACACTGGTACGGCGTTCTTCGTCCATCACGCCCACCTTGATGGTGTTGCGGTCAATACCAAGGGCATCTTCCACTGCATTGAACAGGTCGTTGGTAAAGGCGGCTTCTTCCGGGCCATGCATTTTCGGTTTCACGATGTAGATATTGCCGTTGCGGCTATTGCGAAACGGGCTGTTGCGCATCAGGTCGTGTTTGCCGCACAGGGTGGTTACCATGGCGTCGAGCAGGCCTTCGGGTATCTCATTGCCTTGCTGGTCCAACACGGCATCGGTGGTCATCAGGTGGCCAACATTGCGCACCAGCAACAGGCTGCGGCCCTGCATGGCAACGGTTTCACCGCTGGTCCCCTTGTAAAAGCGATCCTGGTTGAGCATGCGATTAACGGTCTGGTCACCTTTCTGGAAGCTTTCCTGCAAGGTGCCACGCATCAGGCCAAGCCAGTTGCGGTAAACCGCCACCTTGTCCTCACCATCCACTGCTGCCACAGAATCCTCGCAATCCTGGATAGTGGTCATGGCCGATTCCATGACGATATCCTTGATATTGGCGTGGTGCTGTTTGCCAATAAAATGCTCAGCATCAATCTGCAATTCGATATGCAGGCCGTGGTTAACGAACAGCAGGGCTTCCGGTGCTTCGGAAAAACCGATCCAGCCAACGAGCTTGTCCTGGTTGGTCAACTGGGTCACCGTGCCGTCTTCCAGTTCCACGGTCAGCACAATGTGGCCATCCTGGTTCATCAATCCGTATTCACGCACCTGGGCATGACGACCTGTCTCCAGTGGAATGGCCTGGTCAAGAAACTCGTCAGCCCAGTCAATAACCTTCTGGCCACGTTCCGGATCATAGCCTTTCTTTTCATTACCGGTGAAAGCAATAACGTCTGTGCCATACAGGGCATCGTAGAGACTGCCCCAACGGGCATTGGCGGCATTGAGTGCATAGCGGGCATTCATGACAGGAACGACCAGCTGCGGTCCGGCGACAATGGAAATTTCGTAATCGATGTTCCAGGTGCTGACCTTGAAGTCTTCCCCTTCAGGGACCAGGTAGCCGATATCCTGCAGGAACTGTTTGTACTCATCACGATGGGCCTGGTAGTAGGCCATGTCATGGTTTTTATGCCAGTCATCGATTTTGGCCTGCAGGTCATCGCGTTTGGCCAGTAATTCCCTGTTGCGGGGGCCAAATTCCGCCACGATTTCAGCCAGGGACTGCCAGAATTGGTCAGGAGAGATGCCCGAGCCCGGTGTCGCTTCCTTTTCGATGAAATCATAGAGTGCCTGGGATATCTGCAGGCTGTTGGTGGCGATATTGTTGGACATGGGTACCTCGTGTATCTGTTTTCGGCAAAATCCCGGGGTGGGAAATACGGCGTCGCTGTTACAGGCTGAAAGGCCAAAGATTGTATTGTGAATACCCGGAAAACGGAACCCTGTAAAAAGCATGGAAATTGCGGGCTGTAGAGGGAGAAAGGCTTTATGTTCAAAAATAAAGTCAGGTATACTCGGCGTCTCTTCAAGGGGGAAGGAACGAGACTAACAAGTTCCTGTAACACTTTAATTTATTATTAATTTATTACTTTTTTCGTTTTTACCATTTTAAGCTATTTCAGGGGTCACCTCAGGAGGATCTATGAAGAATTTACTCAGAGTCGTTGCGCTAGGCCTGTTTTTTGTCAGCTCAGCGATGATGGCTCAGTCACCGGGGTTTGTAGACCGCAAATATCCAGAGGGCTATATCACGGGTACGGTTACCAGTGACGAGGGACCCGAAGCGGGTGTCTGGGTCATTGCAGAAACCAATGAGCTCAATACCGGGTTTATCAAGATTGTTGTCACTGATGACAACGGGCGTTTTGTTATGCCGCAACTGCCGGAAGCTACCTACAACATGTGGGTACGCGGCTACGGTCTGCTGGACTCCGAGTCCATCGAAGGCCGTCCGGGTGATCGAGATGTGGAATTGACTGCCGTTGTGGCACAGACAGATGAAGAAGCGGCCAGGGTTTATCCTCCTGACTACTGGCTGTCCCTGCTGGATGTACCGGGTGACGACCAGTTCCCGGGGAATGCTGAAAACGGTTTTTCACCGCAGCTGCCCAGCCAGAAAAAATTCCTGCACGAATTCAAGAGTGACTGTCATTTCTGTCACCAGTTAGGCAACCAGGTTACCCGTTCCGTGGCTCACATGGATCACCTGGGTTTTGATTCCCACGAACAGGCCTGGCAATACCGCACCAGCCTGGGCGTGCGTGGCGGTTCCATGTTCGGCAATTTTGCCGCCTTTGGTATTACCGGCATGGCCCGCACCATGGCAGACTGGACCCGCAAGATTGAAGCCGGTGCCACACCGCCGATGCCTCCACGCCCTGAAGGAGTAGAGCGCAACGTCGTAGTTACCCTGCGTGATATCGGTGGCGACCATGACTTCATGCATGACCAGATCACTACGGACAAGAATGATCCGACAGTCAATGCCTACGGCCCGACTTACGCGGTATCTTCCGGTCACGGTACGCTGGCAGTTGTCGACCCGATTACCAATGATTCCTACTTCTATACCATTCCTACCAAGGAAGATCCGCGAATTGTCCGTGGCCGTTTCCCGGCACCGGGTAACCCGTCAAACTTCTGGGGTGATGAGCACCTGTGGGGTCCGGATTACAATCCGTCCGACCCGCATAACCCGATGATCGGTCCTGACGGCCGTGTCTGGATGACGTCCAAGGTGCGCAACGACCAGCCCGAATGGTGTGGCCGTGATTCGGACAACAAGTTTGCCCAGTACTATCCACTGACATTCAGTAACCGCCAGGCTTCCGTTTTTGATCCGACAACCGGCGAATTCGAGCTGATCGATACGTGTTTTGCCACGCATCACCTGCAGTTTGGTACTGACCCGGATAACACGCTGTACTTCAACGAGCTGCTGGGTCCGGTCTTTGGCTGGGTCAACACCCGCACCTGGGACCTGACTCACGACGAGCAGGCTTCACAGGGCTGGTGTCCGCAGATCATTGATACCAATGGCGACGGTGTGATTACCCGTCCCTGGAATGCCTGGGATGCCGAAGACAAGGATCCGAACCTGGATACCGAGATTCGCAATAACATGTACACCGTTATTCCTGATCCGAATAACAGCAATATCGTCTGGGGTGCCAACGAGGATACCCGTGACGAGTTCCCGTTTGGCTCCATCATCCGTCTTGACCGCGGTAACAATCCTCCCGAGACCTGCATCGCTGAAGTCTATGCCATTCCAGATCCCGGTTTTGATCCGCGCGGCATGGACCTGGACAGCCAGGGCAATCCCTGGGTATCACTGGCAGGTTCCTCGCACTGGGCCAAGTTTGAACGCAACAAGTGTGATGTCCTCAATGGCCCCGGCACTGCCGAGGGTACCCATTGTGAAGAGGGCTGGACCCTTTACCAGACACCGGGCCCGAAACTGGGTAACTCCGATGTACCGGCCGACTTCCACTACTTTGGCTGGGTAGACCAGCACAACGTCAGTGGCCTGGGTAAGGACACACCGATCATCACCGGTTCCAATTCGGACTCCCTGATTGCACTGGACCCGGATTCCGGCGAATGGACCTACCTGCGCGTACCGTACCCGATGGGCTTCTACCATCGCGGACTCGACGGTCGTGTGGATGATCCTGACCTGGGCTGGAAGGGGCGTTCGCTGTGGGCTAACTACGGCAACCACCTCATCTGGCATACTGAAGGTGGTAAGGGTACTACCGGAAAGATGGTTCAGTTCCAGATTCGAGATACACCGCTGGATTACTGATCTTATCGAGATGTAAAAAAAGAGTCGCTATTAGCGGCCCTTTTTTCTTTCCGGTAGCTTTACTTAAGCAGTAGCTGCTGCGCTCGGCATCTCTTCGTTAAAAAATTTTCCGGGGCCACGGCCCGTACTATTGTACTGTGCCGGGCCTCCGGAAAATTTTTTGCCTCGACCTGCCTTCGCTCGCGACGCTACCAAAATTTGAGCTCTATTGGGCGTTCTGCGAACGCCATGCCGGAGGATGGCCGTTGGCCACTTCCGGCCTACGGATGTTTTAGGCTTCCGGCTAGTCGCAGAACTCGTGGCGTTCGTCCGGGAGCAAGCCAAGCAGTTGGCTTGCTCTGTTTACCGGACTCACCCAAAATTTGAGCTTTATTGGGCGAACGTTGTTCGCCATGCCGGATGACGCTTTGCTCTTCCGGCCTACCTGGCTTCAAAAAGAATTGTAGGTCGGAAAAGGCCGCACGCCGTCTTCCGACATGGCATCCTCAGAATGCCTGGTTTGAATGAATGCTTGAATTAATCAGTTACTGAAAAAAATCAATCCGTGAATTCATAACTTAGCCGGATAGTTTTCACATTGGGTATCTTGCTGATGACCTGGGCAACGGTATTGCCTTCTTCGCGGGAGACCTGGCCAAGCAGGTGCACGGTGCCGTTGTGGACGACGACCGTGGTGCGATGGGTGAGGTTCTGTATTTCTGTGTCTATGGCTTCCGCGAGTGCGGCGTCGCTGGCCTGGTAGCTGGTGTCGATGGTATCCACCACTTCCAGTTCATTCATCAGGCGGCGCATGTCGTTGGTGGCAAAGGCCACGGCAACGGAGGCTTGCTGTTTCTGCTCGGCACTGAGGGCCTGGCCGGTGAGCAGGACATAACCGTTTACACTGTTGACCTGTACCTGTGCGCCCGCAAGTTCCTCGTTGTCGGCAATGGCGGTTTCAACGCGAGAGATAATCGCGGTGTCATCCACTTCCTGTGCCAGGACGGGCAGTGCGATGAGCAAGGCAGTAAATAGTGTGCAATGTAGTGTCTTCATGTTATCCCCGTTTGATTTCAAATTTGTCCCTGATAGTGGTGTACCAGCTGCCGGCCAGGCGGCCAACAGGATCAAGTTTTTCAAAATCCACGTAGCCGTCATTGTAGATTTCGTCATTGACCCGGATGTTGATGATCTGTCCAAGAATGAGGTTACCTGAGCCTTCCTCCTTGCCAAAACTGACCACCTGGTTGAGTTCACATTCAAACACCAGCATCGCGTCTTTGACATAGGGCGCATTGATTTTCTGTGCTTCGGCCGGCTCGAGCCCGGCATAGACAAATTCATCCTCCCCGGGTTCCAGCAGGGCGGAGGATTTGCTCATTGCTTCAACCAGCTTGTGGCTGACGCAACTGAGGGTAAAACAGCGCGTGTCGATGACATTTTGCAGCGTATCCTTGTTGCGGCCATCCAGGCGAGGGATGGTTGAGAAGCCGACAATGGGCGGTGTTGAACTGAAGGCGTTGTAAAAGGAAAAAGGGGCCAGGTTGTTCACCCCATACTTGCTGCGCGTACCGGCCCAGGCGATGGGCCTGGGGGCGACACCACCGATCAGAAACTTGTACATTTCCTTGTTATCGAGGGTGGCGGGATCTACAAACATAGGGAGTCTCTGGCACTGTGGTTATTCTGGTGATGGAGAAAATTTTACCATCGACACACGGCTGTATCTTCACTAAAACTGTGCATGCCTGGCACCAAATTCATGCACTCTGGCAGTTTGTGCACCGATTTGACACACTGTCTGCCCAAATATTGTCCAAAAAGCGGGAAATCCCGGCTGTAAAACCGGAATCATTCTTGCTTTGCTTATTGCAGAACAGGTGACCAGGTTTGGGCCGCAGAGAAGGTATTGGGCAAAACAAAGATAACAGGATTATCCAGGCTGCACAGGTTGGTGCTGCCGGTGGATAAAACAGAGTTCCTGAACTGATGAGTGCATCCTACCTGGTGGTGACAGATCTGGACGGTACCTTGCTGGACCACCACAGTTATTCCTGGCAGCCGGCCAGTGAAGCCCTGGACTTGTTGAAAGCCAGGAATATTCCCCTGGTGTTGTGCAGCAGCAAGACTGCCGCCGAGATGCAGGCTTTACGGGAAGCGCTGAAACTGGATGCCCCCTTTATCGTGGAAAACGGGGCAGCGATTTACCTGCCTGATGAACAGGGTAATACCGAGATAGTCGACTTTGGCAAAAACCGCAGTGACTTTTTACCCCTGCTCGAGAGAATCAGGAGTACGGGTGACTACCGTTTTACCGGCTTCAGTGACATGAATGTCACCGATGTCATGGCGGCCACGGGGCTTGAGGAGAGCGCGGCGGTCAATGCCCTGCAAAGGCAGTTTACCGAGCCTGTGTTATGGCAGGATACGCCGGCGAACCGGGACAGGTTTGTGCAGCAGGTTCGCAAGTCCGGCCTGGATGCGGTCCAGGGTGGCCGTTTTCTGCATGTATCGACCGGTTGTGACAAGGGCAGGGCAGTTGACTGGTTGCGTGGCTGGTATGCCAAAACCTATGGCCACTCACCGGAAGTGATCGCCCTGGGAGACAGTGACAATGATGTCAGCATGCTGGAAAGTGCTGATTTGCCGGTGCTGGTGAAATCACCGGTGAAAGCGTACCCACAGGTTCGGAATAGCAATACCTACAGGACCAGAGGCACAGGGCCTGCAGGCTGGAATGAAGCCATCATGAAAATAATTGAAAACCAAGACAGGAAATAAGCGATGGGAGATTTTTACCAGACAGGCGTGATCACCACGCTGCATAACCTGAGTGACCGACCCTTGTCGGAACTGGAAAAAGAGCTGCAAAGTTTTGCCGAAGTGCGTCCGATGGCCCTGGTCCTGCCTTGCCTGTATTCAGAGCTGGAAGGCCCGGCCATGGATAATATCGTGGCCGAACTTTCCCAGGTCAACTACCTGTCCAAAATTGTTATTGGCCTGGACCGGGCGAACGAAGAGCAATACCGCAAGGCCCTGGATTTTTTCAAGGTACTGCCACAGGACCACGTGGTGTTATGGAACGACGGACCACGCCTGACGGCCGTGGATGCCGAACTGTGCAAGCTGAACCTGGAGCCCAACCAGAAGGGCAAGGGCCGCAATGTCTGGTACTGCTTTGGTTACCTGCTGGCCGAAGGTGAAGCCGAAGCGATTGCCCTGCACGATTGCGATATCGTGACCTATAGCCGCGATTTGCTGGCACGCCTTATTTACCCGGTGGCCAACCCGGCCTTCAACTATGAATTCTGCAAGGGCTATTATGCCCGCGTTGCCAATGGCACGATCAATGGTCGTGTGTGCCGGTTACTGGTGACGCCCTTGCTGCGCGCCCTGAAGAAAATCATGGGACAGCACGATTACCTGGATTACATGGACAGCTACCGCTACCCGCTGGCAGGCGAGTTTTCCATGCGCGCCGATGTGCTCAAGGGCATTCGCATTCCCAGTGACTGGGGCCTGGAAATCGGTGTGTTGTCTGAAACCTGGCGTAATTATTCCAACAACCACCTGTGCCAGGTGGATATCGCCGATATCTATGACCACAAGCATCAGCAGGTCTCCTATGATGACCACAATACCGGGCTGTCCCGCATGTCCATTGATATCAGCAAGGCCATTTTTCGCAAACTGGCCACGACGGGCTCGGTCTTGTCGATGGAAACATTCCGCTCCATCAAGGCGACCTATTACCGCCTGGCCCTGGACTACATCGAGGCTTATCACAACGATGCCATGATCAATGGCCTGACACTGGATATTCATAATGAAGAGAAGGCCGTGGAATTGTTCGCGGAAAACATCATGAAGGCCGGCCAGAGTTTCATGGAGAACCCGCAGGAAACTCCCTTTATTCCCAGCTGGACACGCATCAACAGCGCTCTACCGGAACTGGGCCAGAACTTCCTGGCGGCAGTGGAAGAGGATCTCAAGCAGTACAAGGCCTGATAGAGCAGTATTACCACCATGGCAAAAAAATCCGCAAAGGAAAAACAGCAGGACCTTGCGCAGGAATTGACACAACGGGTCAGGGGGCACCTGTCACTTGTCTATCCGGAGGCAGACCTCGACAAACTGACACAGCAGCTGCTCACCCGAATGGGCCTGGACAAGAAATGCAGGAAACCGCGCTGGCACAAGAATAACTGGGATGAAGAAGATGTTTGCGTGATTACCTATGCGAACTCTTTTATCAGGGAAGGGGAGCGGCCGCTGGTTACTCTTAACCGCTTCCTCAACACCCACCTGGCGGAAGAAATCAGCTGGGTACACATCCTGCCATTTTTCCCTTTCAGTTCCGATGACGGATTTGCTGTCATTGATTACACACAGGTCAATGAAAGTTACGGTGACTGGGGACATATCGGCAGGATTGGCAAGCGCTTCAAGCTGATGGCTGACCTGGTGATCAACCATTGCTCAGCCATGGGGCGCTGGTTTGAACAGCTCAAGCAAAACAAGCGCCCGGGCAAGGATTTCTTTCTGGACGTGGACCCGGAATATGATTTTTCCCACGTGGTGCGGCCACGTACCAGTCCCATACTCAGGGAGGTACAGACACTGGATGGTATCAAGCATATCTGGTGCACTTTCAGTCATGACCAGCCTGACCTGAATTTCCGCAACCCGGCCGTACTGGTGGAAATGGTGCGTATCATTCGCCTGTACCTGGATCGCGGTGTAAAAATATTCCGCCTGGATGCGGTGGCCTTTCTCTGGAAAGAAGAGGGCACGTCCTGTCTCAACCTGAACCAGACCCATGAAATTGTCAGGTTGATCAGGACCCTGGTGGAGTACTACAGTCCCGGTGCCATCATCATCACCGAAACCAATATTCCCAACGTTGAGAATATCTCCTACTTTGGCAACGCCAATGAAGCCCACCTGGTGTACAACTTTTCCCTGCCGCCACTGTTACTCAATACCCTGGTGACAGGAAATTGCCATGCCCTGAAAAGCTGGATGATGAGCATGCCGCCGGCGCAGAAAGGTACTACCTTCTTCAATTTCCTGGCCTCCCACGATGGCATTGGCCTGCGCCCGCTGGAAGGGCTGATCAAGGATGAGGATATCGGGCACCTGATGGCGCTGATGGAACATAATGGCGGGCGTATTTCATGGCGCAGCCTGGAGGGGGGAGAGGCCAAGCCCTATGAGATCAATATTACCTTCTTTGATGCCATGAAAAGCACGCTGGAAAACCTGGATGACGGTTACCAGGAAAAACGTTTTATCTGTGCCCATGCCATCATGCTGGCCATCGAAGGCGTGCCGGCCTTTTACATACACAGTCTGCTGGCCACCGGAAATGACCAGGAAAAATTCCAGAATACGAACAACAACAGGGCGCTGAACCGTCACAACTGGGACATGGAAAAACTGGAAGGTGTGCTGTCACAGGACACTCATCACAGGCGCATCTTTGCCGAGCTGAAACGACTGATCAATATCCGCAAAGAGCAAAAGGCTTTTCATCCGAATGCCATCATGTTCACACTGCATATCGGTGATGAGGTGTTCGCGTTCTGGCGACAAAGCCTGAAGCGGGACCAGAGTATTTTCTGTCTCAACAACATTTCCGGCATACCGCAAAAAGTGTTGCTGAATAACCTCAACCTGGTGACCACGGATCGCTGGCTCGACCTGATCACCGGCGAGGAACTGGAAACGGGGCAAACCACGATGACACTTGCCCCTTACCAGACCGCCTGGCTGACCAACAAGTTCGAGACAGGCGAAGCACCAGTCCGGGAAGAGCCGGCCTAATCGGCCTCAGGTGTTCCAGGGCGCTGGCGTGGACCCCGGCCATCACCGCCATTACCCGGCGGGCCCTGGTGCCTTCCATTGAACCGGGGGCCGCCCTGGGGACCTCGACCTTCACCGTTTTCAAAACGTTGCCTCATGTGCTCGCGCCTGGCCTGTGGTGTTGCATTCGGGTTGTCCACCATAAAGGCCTCACGTTCCCGGCGACGCTCTTCCATACGCGCTGCAACCTGCGGGTTGTTTTCAAGGAATTCTGCGCGCCGCTGTTGCATCTCGGCATGACGTGCTCCGCGCTCTGCTTCATCCTGGGCAAAGGCAGGTGATGACAGGACACCTGCTATCAGGAACAGGCCGGCTGTTGCAGTTCGGGTCACGGTAAAAAAGTTTTTCATGATGTTCTCCATCTCTGGTAACGTTGTTGCTCTTTATTAACGCAAGGCATGACATTCGGTTTACCGGGTGAAGGAGCAGTAACGTGGACACCCTGATCAGCGCCAATGAGCTGGCGGCCAACCTGGACAATCCGGACTGGGTGGTTGCTGATTGCCGTTTTTCCCTGGCCGACCCTGACGCCGGTCGCAAGGCCTACCAGGACAGCCACATTCCCGGCAGTTTTTACATCAGTCTTGATGAGCATCTCAGTGCTCCCCATATAGCGGGTGTGACCGGCAGGCATCCATTGCCTGACAAGGATGACTGGGCTAAAACTGTCGCCGCTCTCGGTATTCGTCATGGCTCCCAGGTGGTGCTGTATGACGATGCCGGCGGTGCCATGGCGGCCCGCATGTGGTGGATGTTGCGCTGGCTGGGCCACGAGGATGTTGCCGTCCTCAATGGTGGCTGGCAGGCCTGGCAACAGTCCGGCAATGCTCAAAGCAGTGCAGCCCGGGATTTTCAGGCAGGCAGTGCTGCCTACGAAGCCCTGCCTGCACTGGTACAGGTTATCGAGGCCCCGGATATCGATGGCGACAGCCAGCAGCTGGTCGATGCGCGGGACCTGCCCCGCTACCGGGGTGATACCGAACCCCTGGACCCGGTGGCCGGCCATATTCCCGGCGCCGTCTGCTCACCCTTTGCCGATAACCTGGGTGATGACAAACATTTCCTTGCCCCGGAACAGCTCAGGGAAAAATTTGCAGCGGTAATTCAGCCGGGCAAACCGGTTGTCTGTTACTGCGGCTCTGGTGTCACCGCGGCCCACAATATACTGGCCATGAAAATAGCCGGGCTGGAGGAGCCAAAGCTGTACCCGGGTTCGTGGAGTGAATGGATTACCGATTCCGGTCGCCCGGTGGCGACCGGTGATGACTGAAATTTTCAACAGGCCCTGTGTTTTAATAACGGGCTTTTCTACCAGGAATATTCCATGAGCAGTCTGTCCGGTGGTGAAGTGGTCGCCCAGACCCTTGTTGCCAATGGTATTGATACCCTGTTTGGTATCCCCGGGGTCCAGCTGGACCCGATCTTCGCCGGCCTGCACGATGTGCAGGACAAACTTCGCATCATCCATGCCCGCCATGAACAGGGCGTTGCCCTCATGGCTTTTGGCTATGCCCATGCCTCAAGAAAGACCGGGGTCCTGCTGGTCGTGCCGGGTCCGGGCTTTCTCAATGCCACTACCGGCCTGCTGGTCGGCCATGCCTGCAATACACCGATGTTGTGCCTGGCCGGGCAGTCCGAACGGATGTTTATCGGTTCGGGAGTCGGCGTCTTGCATGAACTGGATAACCAGATCGGCATTGCACAAAGCCTGACGAAGTGGGCCGAGCGAGTGGAGGAGGTGGAGTCCCTGTCGCCACTGATTGCCGAGGCCCTGGCATGTGCCCACACGGGCCGTTCACGTCCCGTCTACCTGGAACTGCCCTCGGATATCGTGCGGATGCAATTGCTCGCCGGTGATTATGCGGTGGCGGAGTCCACGCCTATGGAGCCAGTCCTGGACGAGAAGGCGGTGGATGTCCTGGCACAGGCAATGGCAGGTGCTGCCTTTCCATTGATCATGGCCGGCGGTGGTGCCACTCACGCGGGGGAGGCCATCCAGGCACTGGCGGAAATGCTGGGTGCGCCGGTAGGCATGACCGAAAACGGCCTGGGGACGCTTGATTGCCGGCATCCCCAGGCATTCTCCCAGATTGGTTCGAACCTGCTCTGGGGTAAGGCCGACGTAGTACTGGCCCTGGGAACCCGGCTCTATGCGCCGGTGTTCAACTGGGGCTGGGATGAAGACATGAGCATTTTCAAAGTGGATATTGATGAGACAGAACTCAACCGCCTGCCGGCACCCATCACCGGAATACAGGGTGAAACGCGCCAGCTCGTTGAGATGCTGCTGGAAAAACTGCCGCGCTATCTTTCGGGCAGGAAAGACCTGTCAGCCGAGTTTGAACGGGTCAGGGATGAGCGTGCCAAAGCCTTGGCCCCCCTGGCGGATGCCGGCAACATCCTTGGCCGACTTCGCGAGAGCCTGGGAGAGGAGGGGTTCCTGGTAGTTGATGTGACACAGCTCAACCATGCCTGCCTGGAACTGCTGCCGGTGTACCAGCCGCGTACCTATGTGAGTTCGGGTTACCAGGGCGCCCTGGGATTCGGGCCCTGTACTGCCATGGGCATGAAAGTGGCGAAACCGGATGTACCGGTGGTATGCCTGGTGGGAGATGGCGGCTTCATGTATGCCGCCCAGGAACTGGCCACCGCCGTGCAGTTTGATATTCCGGTCATCATGCTGATCATGAATGACGGCAGTTACAAGAACGTGGAAGGCATTCTGAATCGTGCTTATGAGGGGAGGGCCGTTGCCACCACCTTGAAGAACCCGGACTTCTGCCATTTTGCTGAAAGCTTCGGTGTTGAAGCTCGCCAGGTAACAACGCCGGAAGCCATGCAGGAGGCGCTGGATTATTTTATTGGCAAAAATGTTCCGGCGGTTATTGATTACCGGATTGGTGCCATCGAATCACCATTCTGGCTGCGTTTCCTGCCCCAGGTACGCAAGCAGATTCCACAAAATAATTTCGCCCTGGTGAAGTAGTCGATTCGTGGCTGTCATTGTCATCCAGTCCTTTCGCACAGAAAACGTACCGTCATGGATAACGTCTTGCCTGGCATCGGTTCGGCACTGGTGTGAAGCAAAAGGCTATACCTGGCACTTTGTCGGTGATGAACTGTTCGACCATGTCCCCAGCTGGTACCTGGACAAGACCGGTCATGGTCCGGTTGCAGCAGATTACGGGCGCCTGGTATTGCTGCAGGAGGCGTTGGCAAGCGGTGATTATGATGAGGCGATCTGGCTGGATGCGGACACCTGCATCCTGGATGAGGCCATGACATTTGCTCCCGTGCAGTCCTGTGCCTTTGGCCAGGAGTTCTGGGTGCAGGAGGACAGCGGTGTTCTGCGTGTGAGAAAAAATGTTCACAACGCGGCCTGTGTCTTTAAACAGGGCTGCGTGGTATTGCCGTTCCTCGCCGAGACCGTGGCGTCCATTATTCGCCGTGCCGATCCGGATCACATTGCACCGCAAATGGTTGGCCCCAAACTGTTGTCAGCCTTGCATTCTCTTTATGGCTTTGACCTGTTGCCGCAGGCGGGGGCGCTGAGCCCGGCAGTGATCGATGACCTTGTCGCCGGCGGTGGCCCGGCGCTGGCGCTGATGCTGGAAAAAACACCGGTGCCATTGCAGTGCGTGAACCTGTGTGCCTCGCTGGTCAGTGAATCCAGTGCCGATATCGTGCTGGCGAACCTGGACCTGTTGCGCCGCTGATTTCACTGTCCGGGTGAGGTATGAAACAGGCTGGTTTTGATCCCGATCAAGACCCTGTCAATGGGCAAAAATCAGGGGTGCGGGCAAGCTGAATTTATTTGCTTTAAGCGGTATCATGCGTGCTCTGCGCGCCAATTACAGAAGTGCACCTAAATTTTAAAACACTGATTTTCAAACAATAAAAAGTCCTATTGGGGGAACCTGAACATGACAGCTATTAATCTGGACAATATTACCGATGCCGTTATCAATCACGGTGATGGTGGCAAGAAAAATCCACGCCTGCATGAAATTTACTCAAGTCTGATCAAGCATCTGCATGCCTTTCAGCGCGAGGTTAACCTGACCACGGAAGAGCTGGAAATTGGCCGCCAGTTCCTGTTCAAACTGGCACAGCCCAACCAGGACTTTCCCATGGGTGAGGTGCACCTGATGTCCGACTGCCTGGGAATTTCTGAAATTGCAGTCCTGCTGGAAGATGCCAACAACAAGAGCACCACTGAAATGAACGTGGAAGGTCCCCTGTATATTCCGGGACTGCCCGAACGTAAATCCGGCGAAGTCATCGGCAAGATCGAAGACTGCGATGATCCTCTGTTCATTCATCACAAGGTGGTGGATGCCGATGGCAACCCGGTAGCCGGCGCCAAGGTGGATATCTGGCAGCCCAACGGTGAAGGCTATTACTTCGTCCAGCGTGAATACCTGCCGGAATGGAACTTCTACGGGCGTTTCACCACTGATGAAAATGGTGAGTTCGATGTGGGTACGGTAGCGCCTGGTGATTACCCGGTGCCTCTTGAGGGACCCACCGGTACCATGCTGGATCAACTGGGACGCCATGGTTATCGCGCCGCCCATATTCATTACAAGATCTGGGTTGATGGCAAGGAAGATTTCACCACCATGATGTACTTCAACCATTCACCCTACGTGGATTCAGATACCATTTTCTCGGTGAAGGATTTCCGTGTTGATCTTGAAGAACATACTGATCCTGAAGAGATTGCAGCTAAGGGACTCGACAAGCCTTTCTACACCCTGGATTACACCTTTGTACTGCCTTGAATCGACGGGCAAATGAACGACAGAGGTAATTGAAATATAAAAGGATGAAGTTGAAACACCACGAAATATTTTTCGGCATTTTTTACGGCGTTGTAGTGGCCGGTAGCCTGTGCAGTACACAGGCGATGGCGCAGATGACATCCGACCCTGGCTTTGACAGCGTGGGGCGAGGTGCACCTATCGAGATCGCAGCTGACTATGCCACTGTCGGGCCGGTCAATATTTTCGGGTTTGAGGCTGTAGCCGCACAAAACGGTGAGGTGCCTGAAGGCGTGGAACCGTTGGCGGTGGACATCTTCAGTACGACGGATTTCTACCAGGACGAGGAATTGTGGATGGATCCACGGTACTGGCGTTGCAACTCGGGTTTTGCCCTTGAAGCACAGGGCGGTGCCTACCCGGGACCGACAGTCGCCGGTGACAATCCACCTGCCACGGCAGCCTGGGGTTATTGCGACAGGGATTACCCGCGTGAGGAAATGGTCAGCCCCTACGGCTTTGATACCGCGCAGGCACATTATGAAGCCTTGCTGGAAGAGACCCGCGAGCGTGGTGGGCCCACTGAGCATACCTATGCGACAGTCCCGGGTGAGATCAGTGGTCGTTATACCTGGATAGAAGGTGGCCCGGGCGGCCTGAAGGGGACCTGGTACGCCATGATGGTTAACCAGATTCCAACTGTCATGTCACTGCTGACACCGGAATACCAGCGACGCCTGGTCCAGGAAGCCTATCACCAGTCCCATGGGCAGTCACAATGGCCATCCCAGTATTGCTGGCCGGAAGGTTTCATGCGGCGCTGGCATTTTGCATCCACGATCATGCAAAACCACGAAATTATAGTGACGCCGGAAATTTTTGAGATCAAGGCCGGGGTTGCCCGCAACTTCATCACCGAAGTCCATATTGGCCGGGAGTTTAATATGGAGGGTGCTGTACCTCGCCTGGGCCAGGATGTGCCACGCTGGTACGGTGACGTGGTCGGCTTCTGGGACGGCGATGCCCTGATCAGCTGGACATCGAATATCCAGGGCTGGATGGCACACTCCCAGTACGAGTTTTCCAACAAGCTGCAAACCATCGAAATCTATACACCGATTCGTGATGATGCCGGCAATATCACGCACCTGAATCATGAAGCCATCTTCTATGATCCCGAAGCCCTGGTGGAGCCGGTGCGCATCGTGCGCAACCTGACCCGCGTCAACGATCTTACCGAGGGTGATCCGTATACCTACATCGAATGTGTGCAAACCATTTTCCCCGTGGACGGTATCGCTACGCCACTGAATCCCGGTACTACCTACGATGCCTACGTACCTGACATGTATGGCAGGCCCTGGGCGGAAATCTGGGAAACCTTCCATGAAGAAGGTATGCAGGCACCTGAAGATGATGTCGATATCTTCAGTTTCGAATAACGCAACTGTAAAGACCTGTCATGTTTGATCTTAACCGTCATGCCACCCAGGCGCTTTATTACAAGCCTTCCTGGGAACGACTGCAGGAACGCATCAGTCATGCCGCACCCGACCTGGACATTGTTCTCATTGATGAAGATGGCAAGCTGACCCGGAATGGGCAGGAGATAGCACCGAACAAGATTCACCCGGACTGGTTCTGGATCCATGGTGAACTGTTCAAGTCGCCGGTCTTTGGTGAATATTTCCGCCAGATGAAAGAAGAGTTTGACAACATCAAGTGGCTTCACACCATCAATACCGGGCTTGACCAGGGGCCTTACCTGGAGCTCTTGCGCCGGGGTGTTCGCATAACCAACAATCATTCCCAGGCCATCGCCATCGCCGAGTACGTGATGGGGCATGTGCTGTCCCGGTTCCAGGATTTGCCGGCTTATGCGGCAAACCAGGCGAAGGGGCAGTGGCAATACCTGCGCTTCCGTGAAATCGCTACCACCAACTGGCTGATCATCGGCTTTGGTCATATCGGCCAGCAAATTGCCCGTCGTGCAAGAGCTTTTGGCGTAAACATTACTGCCGTACGCAGGGGCAAGGATAATGAAGGTCTGGCCAGCAAGGTCTGTCATCTCGATAACATGGGCGATGCCCTGGGCCAGGCCGATGTGGTGGTACTGGCCTGTGCCTCGAATGAAAGCACCCGCAACCTGGTTGACAGCAGTTTCCTGGCACAAATGAAAGACGATGTCATGCTCGTCAATATTGCGCGCGGTGATATCGTGGTCGAGGAAGACCTGAAGGCAGCCCTGGACAATGGCAGACCGGGTCATGCCATTCTTGATGTCTTTCGCCAGGAACCGCTGCCGGAGGACTCCTGGTTCTGGCAGCATCCTGCCGTGACACTGACCCCTCATTGTTCCAATGGTGGCAGTGGCATGCGTGACCGCAGCGACGACCTGTTCATCGAAAACCTGTATCGCATGAACAACGGCCAGCTCCTGCTCAATGAAGTCACGGAGAAGGATATTCTCTGATGGCCGATTTCCACTACCAGATTGACACTGTTGATGTGGAAGGCAGTCCCATGGAAGTGTTCCTGTTTCGCCCGCAGGGGGAGGGGCCGTTTCCGGGCATTGTCCTGGCCCAGCATATTCCGGTCGGCCATACAGGGATCGAGAATGATACGTTCACCCTGACCACAGCACAGCGTTTTGCCGATCATGGCTTTGCCGTGGCAGTGCCCTTTATTTTTCACTGGTGGCCGAAATCGGATTCCATGGAAGTCAAAAAAGCGGAAAGTCGTGATGACTGGATGCTCGAAGACATCAGCACAGCCTTCAATACCCTGGCTCGACACGATTATGTGGATGTGGACCGGATCGCCATGGTGGGGCATTGCTGGGGTGGCCGAGTGGCCTGGCTGGCAGCCTGTCATATTCGCCAGTTCAAGGCGCTGGCTGTTTTCTATGGCGGCAATATCGGGAAAGGGCTGGGTGAGGGCGCTATCGCCCCCATCGACCTGGCCGGCAATATTCCCTGCCCGGTCATCGGATTTTTTGGTAACGACGATGCCAACCCTTCACCGGAAGACGTGGAAGCCTACAGCGCCGCCTTGTCGGAAGCCGGCATCAGCCATGAGTTCCACCAGTACGACGATGCCGGTCATGCTTTCCAGAATTTTCCCAATGAAGAGCGCTACCGGGAACAGGCCAGTGAAGATGCCTGGGCAAAATGCCTGGCATTCCTTGATGAACACCTTAAAAAGTAAGTGTCTGCAGTAAGGGCTTTTATGTAGGAAAGGCTTTTATGCAGGAAGGGCTCTTATGTAGGAAGGGCTCTTATGCAGGAAAGCCCTTCCTACATGTCAGGCGTAATCCGCGATGGGTTGTCCGCTGTGATCCAGTTCTGGGACCAGCGCCGGTGGTTTGAGCAGTGACATCACTGCGGGCACCAGGCCCAGCAGAATTGCCGTACCGAACAAGACACCAAAGCCCACGCTCAATGCTACCGGTATCAGGAACTGGGCCTGGACACTGGTTTCAAAAACCAGCGGGGCAACGCCCAGGAAGGTGGTCAGGGAAGTCAGGAAGATGGGACGGAAACGGTTCTTGGCTCCCTCGACAATGGCCTTGTGGTACTCCATGCCATTGCGAACTTCCTCGTTGATAAAATCAATCATCACCAGGGCACCATTCACGATCACGCCCGACAGGCCAATAATGCCGAAAACGCTGAGCAGTGACATGTTCATGCCCATCAGCAGGTGCCCCATGATGGCGCCGAAAACACCGAACGGAATGACGCACATGACAACCAGGGGCTGGATGTAGGACTTGAAGGCAATGGCCAGCATGGCATAGATCGCGATCAGGGCATACATGAAATTCATCAGGATGGCTGGCGCGGTACGGGCCTGTTCCCGTTGTTCACCACCAAAGTCATAGGTCAGGTCCGGGTAGTTCTGCTGCAGGGCAGGCATCAGCGTAGAGGTAATGTAGCCATTCACTTCATTGCTGGTAATGACAGCCGAATCCACGTTGGCGGTAACAGCAATAATCCGGCGCCCGTTGCGCCGATTGATGGCGGTCGGGCTCGTACCTTCCTTCAGGTTCGCGACCTCACCCAGTGGAACAAAACCTTCCGGCGTACGAATGCGGTAGGCTTTCAGGTCATCCAGGGAGTTGCGTTCATCCCGGGGCAGGCGAATGTAAACCCGTACGTCTTCACGGCCGCGCTGCACGCGCAGGGATTCATCCCCGAAAAAGGCCGCGCGCACCTGAAGGGCGAGGGACTGCAGGCTCAGGCCATAAGTGCGGGCTTCCGGTTTCAATTCAAAGGTAATTTCACGCTTGCCGGTATCCCGGTCATTCTTGACATCAAAGACTCCGGCAAGCTGGCGTAATTCGTTTTCCACTTCGGAGACCGCGGCATCCAGGGTCGCTTCATTGGCGGCAGTCAGCTCGATACGTACCGGATCACCAAAACTCATCTGCTCGGAAGTGTAGGTCAGTTTGCGTGCTTCCGGGACAAGGCCGACAGCGTCACGCCAGCGGTCTTCAAATTCGCTGGTGGCAAAGCTGCGGTTTTCCGGCGGCGTCATTTCCAGGACCATTGTAGCGACATTGCCCGACTGTGCGCCGCCCCCACCACCCAGGGGATTGGACTGACCGCTGTCCTGTGAGCCGACCAGGATATTCATGGACTTGATGGCAGGATCGCCGTTTTCCACGTACTGGTCGAATTCCGCGCCGAGGCGAATGGCCTCCTGTTCAAGACGATTAACCACGGCCTGGGTTCTTTCCACAGTCGCACCTGAAGGCAGCTCAATACTGGCCACGACATTGTCACCCTCGATTTCCGGGAAGAAGGTGAATTTCACGTAACCGCCCGCAAGGATGCCGGCTGTAATGATCAGCAGGCTGATCGAAGAAGTGATAGCGACCCAGGGATGATGGGTGACAAATTCAAGTGATTTTTCCAGCGGGCCATTGACAAACCACTTGAAGGAACGGCCGATTTTCTTGTGAACCCTGTCAAGCAGGTGGGTCACCCGGTTGCCGGTACTGACTGAATCACTCTGGTGGGACAAATGGTAAGGCAGTACCAGGAGAGCTTCTGTCACGGACAGGAACAACACACCGATGACAACGGCCGGGACATTGCCGAGCAGGCCGCCGAGGGTGCCGGGCAGGGTCAACAGGGAACCGAAGGCCGCCATAGTGGTCGCAACGGCAAAAATCACGGGAATGGAAATCCTCTGTGCACCTTCAATGGCTGCCCTGAGCGGATTGATCCCGGTTTCCTGGCGGGCAAAAATATTTTCTCCTACCACGATGGCGTCATCCACCACGATACCGATCGCCAGCAGGAAGCCGATGGAGGACAGTACATTAATACTGATATCGAAAATCTGCATGATGAAAAAGACACCGACAAAGGAGATGAGGATGCCCAGGCTCGTCCATTTCGCCACGCGCCATTCCAGGAATATGGTCAGGGTCAGTATCACCAGTAACAGACCCATGATGCCGTTTTCAAGCAGGATGCCCAGGCGGTCCTTGATGGTGGAGGCCTCGTTGCGGCCAATGACGGCAAAGACACCGTCGGGCAGTGTCGGCTGCAACTCATCGACCAGGTAGGTTTCAACGGTATCGGCAATATCCAGGATCTGTTCGTCACCGACACGCATGACGTTGATCATGACGGCGGGAATACCGTTATAGAGGTTGACCAGGTCGGTGTCGGTAAAGCCGTCGCTCACCGTGGCGACATCACCCAGGACGATGCGGCTGCCGTTATCCCCGGTTTTGAGCACGATTTCCTCGAAATCACTCCGGTTATAGTTACGGCCCAGGGTTCTCAGGACGAGTTCTTCACTGGGTGTTTCGATTTCACCACCCGGGAGTTCCAGGCTTTCCTGGCGCACAGCCGAGGAGATGTCGGTCAGGGTCAGGCCCTGGCTGCGTAACTTGTCATTGGATACTTCGATGGAGATTTCGTAATCACGGGTGCCGGAAATATTGACAATGGAAATACCCGGTTTGAAAGTGAGCTCATCCTTGATGCGGTTGGCCAGTTCCTTGAGTTCCCGTTCGCTGGTGTTACCACCAACCACGATCTCCAGGGCGCGCTGGGAATTGCTACGCAGGCTGACCTGGGGTTCTTCTGCATCGACGGGGAAGGTAATGATCTGGTCAACTTCGGAGGATATCTCGTCCAGGCGCAACTGGGTGTCTGCACCCTGGACCAGCTCGACAGTGACAGTGCCCACCCCTTCATTGGCGACAGAAGTGATGTCGAGTATTTCCTCGACACTTTCGACCTTTTCCTCGATACGCCGGATGATGGATTCTTCTACTTCCGTCGGGGAGGCGCCGGGGTATATCACGCTGATCGTGATAACGTTCTCATCCAGTTCCGGAAACAGCTTCACGGTGATCTGGAGTATGCTGAAGGCACCGGCCACCAGCATGAATACCATCAACAGGTTGGCCGCCACACCGTTGCGGGCCATCCAGGAAATCATGCCGTTCATCAGAGAATGGCTCCTTCAGTAGCCGGAGACTGGCCAACATTGACGCGCATGCCGTCTGTGACCAGCGCAATATCACTGACGATAATGGGAGTACCTTCGGGCAGGTCACCGGCAAGCAGGGCGACCTGGTTGCCTTCTTCCCTGATCACATCCACCGGCACGACATTGAGAATGCCTTCGCCGGAGACTGTCCAGATGGTGTTGTCGGATCTGAGGGCACTGATGGGCAATTCAAAATGCCTGTCGATTCGCATCCCTTCGATATCCACACCGGCATACATGCCCACCAGCAGGGGAGGCGGCTCCATGGGCACCGGCGAATGACGATCACTGGCAGGTGTTCCCGGTGTAAACGGGTCCGGCACCCTGACGACCACGTCAACGGTACGGGTAGTGCGGTCAATGTCGGATTCCACGCGATGCACATAGCCCTGCCACTGGTAATTCCTGCCACCATGGTCCACCGTGACCCAGGCTTTGCGTTTACCGGAGACATTGCTGTCAGTGTTCCAGAGTCCGGGAATGAAGGCGGCATCATTGGCGTTTAGTGAGACGACTATTTCCACTTCATCGCTGGCATAGAAACTGGCCAGTTCCATACCTGGCGAGACTATGTCGCCGACATCCACACTTTCCTCGTAGACACGTCCAGAGAAGGGCGCACGAATGGTTGTGCGTTCAAGATCCAGGCGGCGACTTTCAATAATGGCAGCCTGGCGGGCAATGGCGGCCTGGGTCTGTGCCAGTCGGCTGGTGGCATCGTCGAGGCTTTCTTCGCCCACGTAATCACTTTCCTTCAGGGAGGTGATGCGTTTTACCTGCTTTTCCAGGAAAGCCAGGTTGGCAAGATTGGCCTCCTGGTTGGCCTGGGCTTCATCAAGATTCGCCTGGTAGGTACGTGGATCCACCTGGACCAGTACTTCCCCGGCCTTGAAGGCACCACCGGAAACCAGGTTGGGATGCAGGCTGATGATTTCTCCGCTGACCTGGGGAGAAATGGCGACGGATGCGCGGGGCATAACGATGCCATTGCCGTTGACCAGCAGGGGAGACTCCCGGTATTCAAGGGGTTGCACCTGGACCTGTGGAATCAGCTCGGCCACATCCCGTTGTTCCGGCACGGGCTTTAATGCCCGCAGCAGAATGAATACGGCGATACCAGCGCCTAAAATGGCAAGACACAGGAAAAACCACAGCGGTTTCCGCGGCTTATAAGCAGAATTTTGGGGGGAGTTCATGGTGAATCCATTTCATTGACTGACTGGTCAGTCAGTTTTATAATTTTCGACTCATTTGTCAAGTTTTCATTGGAATTTACGCAGTGCAGGCACTAAAAGATCACACGCCCAGCAAGCGCGAAATGCAAAAGGAAGCTCGCCGCAACGCCATTATTGATGCGGGTTTCCAGGAATTCGCCCTGCAGGGATTTACTGCCACCAAGCTGGATGATGTGGCGGTGCGTGCCGGTATTGGCAAAGGCACCATTTACCTGTACTTCGACAGCAAGGAAAGCCTGTTCGAGGAAGTGATCCGCAAGAACATGGTGCCTGTGCTTGATGAGGCCTCCCGTAATGCGGAACGTTTCCAGGGCACGGCAGAAGAACTGCTGGCCATGCATTTCAACGAATTGTACCAGGCACTGCACATAGACAAGATGCCGCAGCTGGTGGCGATGATCATGAGTGAAACATCCCGGTTTCCCGATTTGGCGGAATTCTTTTTCAATGAAGTGATCAGCCACAACAAGGAATTGTTGGGCAGTATCATCCAGAAGGGGATCGACAGTGGTGAGTTTCGTGCGTCTTTTCCCGTTGATTTCACCCAGATACTCATTGCCCCAACCATGATCAGTGCCCTTTGGAAGCTGCAGTTTGACAACCATTCCCCCCTGGATATTGATGCCTACGCCAAGGCCCATATCGACTTTGTTCTGCGCGGTCTGAAGGCCTAGCCTGCAGCGTTTGATCATTATCAAGTAAAGCCCAAATCCCGCTTTTCCGGGTCAAGCCGCAGCAGTAAAGTTGTCGTAGTTCTTTCCTGCGAGGTTAGGTTATGTTCCAGATACCAGGCTCACCCGTTCGACTATCGCTCCTGCTGCTTTGTTTCCTGTCCAGTCCATTGGTCACGGCTCAATCCTCACTTGATGATCGCCTGGTACAGGCATCCCCCGATGTGATCGCAGCTGATCCCGAGCTGACATCCCACATGGAGGCGGTGGCTCAATCGGTCATTACTGAGCATTGTGCTGCCTGCCATGGTGCAGACCTGACCGGCAAGATTGGCGTGCCCAACCTGGTGGATTATGACTGGAACTGGGGTGTGACCGGTTACGAGATGACACAGTCGGAAGGTGTTTTTGAAATCATGCAGACCGTCCTGTACGGGGTACGAAACCAGGACTGCGCCGAAGATATCAAGCGCTATGGTGGTTGCCCCGACACCCGGTTTTCCCAGATGCCGGGCTATAGTGAACTGGGCCTGACAGAGGTGCAGCTCAGCGGCCTGGTGGAATATACCCTGAGCCTGTCAGGGTTGGACCATGATGAAGCCGCCGTGGAAAGTGTCAGCAATTTTACCGGGCTCTGTGCCGAGTGCCATGGCGATGACGGCAGTGGCTACAAGCCCTTTGGTGGTCCCAACCTGACTGATGATATCTGGTTGTTTGGCAGTGACAGGCAACAGATACTTGATGTGATCGCCAATGGCCGAACTGAATCCTGTCCTGCCTGGAGCAGTACCCTGAGTCCGGTCGAGGTCAAGGCAGTAGCGGTCTATATCTACAAGACGTCCATGGGTTACTGACTATCAGGACTGGGTAGTTCACTGGTTGTCGGGCAGGGCCTCGAATTCCTTTTTTCGTGCCTCGAACCACGCTTGCATGGCCTCGGGATTTTCCATCAGCGTTTTCATCGCAGCCATGGCCTCAAGATGGGCAGCATCCTGTTGCTGGAACATGGCCATGCCGTGTTCCTGACTCAGCCGGGCCATGTCATTGAAGGTTTCTGCCTCAAAGACTTCATCACAGGCACCGCCGAGTTGTTTGCAGGTCATTTTTTTCATAGTGGCTCCTTTTTCGTTTCCTTCCAGTCTGCTTCTTTTTTCGTGTTTACCGGAACAGCCGAATAGAAGGCACGGCCAGCCTTGATAAATCCCCCGGTCACGAAATAGCCGGCGTTCTCCAGGCTTTCCTGTTGTTCGGTCAGGGACATGTAAAGCTGGTCATTTTCCATGCCGCCTTCTCCATAAAAATGATCGCACATCATGTACAGGCCGTCGGTATGAAGCAGGGCATGAACCTGTTAGTGCAAGGTTGAGGCATAACGTTTGTGTCGAAGTTCATGCACAGCCTGTATGGATATCACCGCATCAAAACTGCCCAGGCCGCTCCACCAGTTATCTGTTTTGAAATCACGCTCTTCGAATCTGACACCGGTGGCCAGTTCACCCAGTCGACGTTTGGCCAGCTTATGCATTGCCGGTGAGTAATCCAGCAGGGTCAATTCGCACTATGGAAGTTGGCGCAACAGGTGCAGGGCGAGGAAGCCGGGACCGTATCCGAGCTCAAGTACCCGCGGGGCAGGTTTGCGGAGCTTGCGCAGTTCATGGGTAAAGGCATCGAAGAACTCGCGGCGAAAAGGGCGGTCCATGGCTTCACTTTCCCAGGCGATGGCATCTTCCATCTGCCTGAAATCGACAGGGCTTGGCACATCATGGTCTGTCATGTGAAGTCGTTGGCGGCGGTTCTCATTGTGGCTGGCTGGATTCCGGGATGATGAGTCCGGCAAAAGTGGAAAACTGGTCAGCATAGGCATGCAGATACTGGCGCCTGCTGTTGATCATGGCGCAAAACATCCTGTTGCGGCGTAAATAGTCAAAGGAGATGACAATTTCCTTCTGGTTCGAGGTGCCCAGGTAGTGACATTCAACACCGGCATTTTCTGCAAGCAAGCCGCGAATCACGGTACATTGTGAAACGGGACCGACATGGATGACTTCACCTGTATCTGCCATCCAGTCATCCACAGCACGACGCACGCCCCCTGATGGGTGGTGGTAGTCATCAAAAACAGCAGCGCCTCTTGTCACCAGTCGCGGCCAGAGTTGTTGCAGGCAATCCACTGTTGAGGTGTACAGATCTGCATCGATGTAGGCAAAACAGAATTGCTGTCCCTCGTCCAGGCCGGGCAGGGTATCGCTGAACCAGCCCTCGAGGATGCGGCAGCGATCCAGGACATTGTAGTGGGCAAGACGGGCTTCCACTTCCTGTCGACTTGCAGACCAGGCGCCTTTTTCAAAACGTGCACTGGCATCAACCTGCCTGTCAGGTTCAGGCAGCCCCTGGAACGAGTCACACAGAAACAGGGTTTTGTCGGAATGGCGCAGCTCAAGCAGCTTGGCCATCAGTACACTGGTGGCCCCCTGGTATATGCCGCATTCGATGACATCGCCCGGTTGTGACAGGGCCTTGTCCATGCGTTCAACGATCATCAGGGCCTGTAGCGGATGCAGTATTGCCGTGTCTGCTACCTGGGGCCACAACTCCAGGAAAATATGGTCAGCAGGCAGGTAGTTTTGTAAATCCTGGAGTGTCACCGGCATCTGGGCAACCTCAAGGGCACCAACTACCAGGGCGTCAAGTTTTTGCATGAATCAATAATTCCTGTTGTGCATCATCCGCCTGAGTATAGGGTGCACTACCGGGTAATACCAGTAAGGGCAGGGCAGACATAGTTGCTCGACATCAAGTAAGTGGGCGCTTGTTGCAAGAGGGGGGTAGACGATTTATGAATACCTGTTTACTCTTTCCCTGACAACGATTCATGACCACAGTCACGATAAAAACAGTAAAATTGTACCTGGTGAAAATTTGCATAGAGCAAGCAATTGGCACCGCAATAAAAACAAATAAAAAGAAAGGGTGGAAGTATGGAGTCGCAACCTTCCGGCAATCTCGCCATGGGGATGATCAAGCCTTTTGGTCCTTCGATAGTGAAGGTCAAACTCCCCGCGGATTTGATTAACCAGTTCAATAACTATGTTGATGAGGTGCTTGCAGATGAAAACCGGGCCAGGTCGCTTGATCATGGTCCCCATCTTGCCGGCAATGTCATGCAGGAGTTTCTGCTTGAGGCGGCGTTCATGGAGCGGATCAAGTGGCGTGAATTTATCGGCGTGGTGTGTAACGAATGGTTGAAGCGCACCAACGGAAACCAGTTGAAAGATCTGACCATCATCAAGTCATGGATCGTGCGGCAATTCCAGAATGAATATAATCCCCTGCATCATCATGGTGGTCATATCTCCGGTGTCGCGTACCTGAAGTTGCCACCTGATATGGGCAGCCCGGTCCAGGAAGGCAAGCAGAGAAACTCGAACGGCAACCTGGTCTTTACCTATGGGTCTCCCAATCTTTTCGCCAAGGCGACTTTCGAAGTGGAACCGGAGGTAGGGGACTTCTACCTCTTTCCTAATTACCTGTTACATGCGGTGTACCCGTTTACGGGATCCGAGGAAGAAAGGCGTTCGGTCTCTTTCAATGCAGTGCTGGATCCGGAAGCGTCCGTATATTGACAATCAGCTCCGCTCCAAACATGCTTGGCTGGTTTTGCAAAATCAGTAACGTGCCGTTTCCCGGATAAATCCCGAATGAAAAAACCGCAATTTGCAGCCCTCTCAATGTCGGGCGCTGTTCTGGCCATGGTGACGCTCATCACCGTCGTGGCTGTTTACAGCCAGTCGCAGGACGGCTTGTCGCCCGCGGTCATCGGGACCATGGTCGCCACGCCGCTGGATGAAGTCAGCGGCATGGTAAAGAGCCGTTCCTATCCCGATACCTACTGGGTGGTCAATGATTCTGGTGCACAGCCCAGGCTGTTTGCCATCAATCGTGAGGGCAAGACCATCATTCCCACGTTTTCAAAATTCTCCTATTACGGCGAAACTCCTGAGGAGGGCAAGGAGCAATGGCAGGGTTTCAAGGTGCTGTATACCAGTAACGTGGACTGGGAAGCCATGAGCGCCGATGACAATTACCTGTACCTGGCTGATACAGGCAACAACTTCAACAACCGCCGTAACCTGGTGATCTATGTCCTCAGTGAAATCGATCCCATGGCGTCCACCCAGTCGGCGGCCATCAAAACCCTGCCAGTAAGATATCCGGAGCAAACAGCCTTTCCCGGCCTGCGTGGCAAGCGTCATTACGACAGCGAGGCCCTCTTCAATGCAGACGGGCATCTCTACCTAGTGACCAAGCATCGGAAACTGGGAGGCAGCTATGAGGCCGGTGCCAACCTGTACCGTCTGGATACGAAGTATACCGATCAGGTCAATGACCTGGTCCTGGTTGATAGTCATGACTGCGTGACCTCGGCCACGGGCGCGGATCTGTCACCCGATGGCCAGCGCCTGGCGCTGGTGTCCTACACTGACCTGTGGATTTTTGATCGGCCGGCCACAGGTGACCAGTGGCTGTCGTCTGCATCAAGGCGCTATCCGCTCAATACCGACGTGCTCCAGCAGGTGGAAACCGTGATCTGGGATGATGAGCACACCCTGATCCTGAGCAATGAGCAACGCCAGTTGTTTGCCATTGATCTGTCGGAACTGGAACAATCCATGCCGGGATCACCTGATAAAAGCGAGTAAAATCAACGGCTTTATGGTATTTCATTCCATGGCGGGTAATGCTATGATGCGCCGCTTTCCTGACGAAATCACCCGTATTGCGGTGTCATCAAGGCATTCATGAAAGCGTTCTACCAGGACCTGAAACTCGGCATTCTCGGCGGCGGACAACTGGGCCGCATGCTGATCCAGGCTTGCACCAACTTCAATATCCATACCACCGTCATGGACCGCGATGCCGGCGCACCCTGCGCAGAAGTCGCCAGTGCCTTCCAATCCGGTGACATTACCGACTTTGACACGGTCTACCAGTTCGGCAAGTCCATGGATATGCTCACTATCGAGATTGAGAACGTCAATGTCGAGGCGCTAGCCCGGCTGGAAGCCGAAGGTGTCACGGTTTACCCGCAACCCGCCATCATCAATATCATCAAGGACAAGCGCACGCAAAAGCAGTTTTACCGTGACAACGGTATTCCCACTGCCGACTTTGTACTTGTCGATGACGCTGAAGCCATCGCGCAGCACGTGGATTTCCTGCCGGCCTTCAACAAACTCGGTACAGGGGGATACGATGGCGGTGGTGTTCAGCGCCTGGACTCCGCGGACGACCTGGACAAGGCATTTGACGCCCCGGGGCTGCTGGAAAAACTGGTGGATTTTGACTGCGAGATTTCTGTGATCGCCGCCCGTAACAGCCAGGGCGAGGTGACCGTGTTTCCTGCCGTGGAATGTGTCTTTCATCCGGAACACAACCTGGTGGATTACCTGTTTGCCCCCAGCAAGGTGGCACCGGAAATCCAGGCCACTGCAGCGTCTGTGGCCAGGCAGGTCGTGGAGGCTCTGGGTATTGTCGGCTTGCTGGCGGTAGAGCTGTTTGTCACCAGGGAAGGGGAGGTGCTGGTCAATGAAGTGGCACCCCGGCCACATAACAGCGGGCACCAGACCATCAATGCCAACGTCACCTCCCAGTACGAACAACACCTGCGGGCCATCTTCGGCTTGCCCCTGGGATCAACGGCAATTCTAACGCCGTCGGCCATGGTGAACCTGCTGGGAGAAGCAGGCTATACTGGGCCGGCAGTTTACGAAGGACTGGATGAACTGCTGCGAATCGAGGGTACCAGCCTGTTCCTGTACGGTAAAAGTGAAACACGACCTCACCGTAAAATGGGCCATATCACAATCGTCGACGACGACGTCACAAGCCTGAGCGCCAAGGTCGAGCAGGTCAAAAACGCAATCAAGGTGATCGCATGAGTGAGCACGCACACAAGGTAGGCATTATCATGGGCAGCAGTTCAGACCTGAAGGTCATGCAACAGGCTGCCGACATGCTGGCGGAATTTGGCATTGACTACGAGTTGTCGGTGGTGTCCGCCCACCGTACGCCCGAGGCCATGGTGGAATATGGCAAGTCTGCCGCCGATCGCGGCCTGCGCTGCATCATCGCCGGCGCGGGTGGTGCTGCACACCTGCCCGGCATGGTCGCTTCCCTGACCACCTTGCCGGTCATCGGTGTGCCCATCAACTCTTCCAATTCCATCGACGGCTGGGACTCGGTCCTATCCATCCTGCAAATGCCCGGCGGCGTCCCCGTCGCCACCATGGCCCTCAACGGCGCCAAAAACGCCGGTATCCTGGCAGTGGAAATGATAGGGGCTTTCGATGCGGATGTGGCAGCGAAACTTTCTACATACAAGGAAAGTTTGAAGGAGAAGGTTCGGACGATGAATGAGTCGATAAAGGGATAAAAGGATAAAGGGATAAAAGGATAAAGGGCCGACACGTCGGGCCGAACAAAAAACCTTAGTCTTACTGCATAGTCAGGCCTTGTATGTTTTGTAGGTCGGATAAGCGCAGCGCCATCCGACATGGCGAACACACCGGAAATAGATACCTTGTTAACTTATACTTACTGACAAATTCTAATTATCAATTTGGCGCTTGATCACCGGGTTGATAACGATAACTTTAAACCCTACCTGAACCGCTTGCCTTTTATCCCTTTATCGTTATTTCAAACCGAAGCCACTTCACCCGCCGCCTTCTCTAGACCTTTTAACTTCCGCGCATAAGCCATAAAACTCAACGCCGTAAACTTCATGAAGAAACCGTAAATCAGCGTGACCGCGGCATAGTCCGGCACGCCGAGCAATGTGTTTGCCAGGACCAGGGCCAGGGACAGGTTTTGCAGGCCGACTTCGTAGGTGATGGATATGGTCTGGTCGACATTGAGTTTGGCCAGTCGGGTCAGGCCGTAGCCCATGGTCATGCAGGTGACGTTGAGTATCAGGGCGACCATGCCGGCCTGCAGGAAGTATTGTTTCAGGGTGTCGATACTGAAATAGGTATTGGTAATGATGACCATGATGAGAATGGCGATGGCCATTTTGCGTACCGGCTCGACCATTTTTTCAGCGAACACCGGTTTGAATTTACGAATACTCATGCCAATGGCAATGGGCAGCACCGTCAGTTGTGCGAGTGAGCGCATCATGTTGCCCACAGGCACTTCAAGCATTTCGCTTTCCCCGGCGAACGTACTCAGCGCCAGCCAGGCGAGCAGGGGCATCGTGACCACGGTAAACAGGCTGGCGACCGTGGTCA
>Ga0181589_10000201_pt1 | contig 40075 bp, 20 predicted proteins | sample 071ome_25_FD_132444 | JGI IMG/M metagenome (GOLD analysis project Ga0181589, IMG submission 132444) | Coastal salt marsh microbial communities from the Groves Creek Marsh, Skidaway Island, Georgia - 071410BT metaG (megahit assembly) | ecosystem: Environmental > Aquatic > Marine > Intertidal...
TAATTGCAAAAGCCAAGGAAGCATATGAATGGGCAATTGAAAATGGTATTGCCAAAGAACAGGCTCGTGCTGTACTACCGGAAGGATTAACAAAGACTCGTTTATATATGAACGGTACTTTGCGTAGTTGGATCCATTATATTCAATTGCGTGGTGCTAACGGTACACAAAAAGAACATATGGAAATTGCTCATGAGTGTGCCAAAGTAATTGCAGGAATCTTTCCTATGGCAAAGACAATGGTATGAAACAAAGATTTGTAGATACCTACATGGACGTTGCAAAACGTTTTTCACAACTATCCTATGCTGTAAGATTACAAGTTGGTGCTGTTATTGTGAAAGATGATCGTATCATCGCATACGGATATAACGGTACTCCATCAGGATGGGACAATACTTGTGAAGACTTAATTAGAATAGATGACGTAGGATCTCCTGTTTTAAAAACCAAACCAGAAGTACTTCACGCGGAATCAAATGCCATAGCCAAATTGGCAAAAAGTCCGGAAAGCGGAGATGGTGCTACTATCTTTATCACACATTCTCCCTGTATTGAATGTTCAAAACTAATCTACCAAAGTGGAATAAAACGTGTTTATTTTGGAGAGCAGTACCGCAATACGGACGGAATAGACTTTTTAAAAGCGTCTAAAATAGACGTTGTTAAAGTCGATAAGCAAAGTATCGCACAAGAAGTTTAAACACGCTGTAGGACCCTTAAAATGCGTTTAAACAGCCTTATACAACTACTTCTACTAGTTTAATTCCTGCTTCTGGATTGTCTTCAATTGCTTTACCAATTACGCAAATTGAATTTGGTAATGCACTATCTTTGGTAAGTGCTGTTCCTACACCTGCTGTAAGACTTGTTACAATTAAATCACCTTTGGAAACTGGGCCTTCTACCTTGCAAGGAACCCTTCCTCTAAGTGCTACCGCTACACCATCAATTGTGCTGTTCATCAAATATGCAGGATCTGTCGATACTACTCCTGCTATTCTGTGATCACAAAACATTGTGGTTGTTGTAACTTCTGCGTCTCCTCCAAATATTAATACCGTACCTGGATCATAATGTTTGTCGCTGGCATACATTTCTGCCAAGTCAGCAAACTGAGCCGCTGTTGCTGTACCTTGAAACTTACGTGCAATCAAGTCTCCGTTTGTATCACGTTTTGCAATGGTGTTTGCTGTTTGTGTAATATCTGCCGCGGAACCATCTAATTGTTGTGAATCTGTTGCTGTACCGTTGAATAGATTAGCAGTAATATCACCGTTGCTATCTCTACCTGCAATACTATTTGCAGTAGCAGTTGTAACCGCGGCAACACCAGCACCACCGTCTAACTCAACCAATTCAGCAGTAGTTGATGTACCAACCAATGAACCTGTAATGGATCCTGTGATTGTTAAGTTGTTAAGTGTGCTTGTTCCTGACGTTGCTGTAATATTACCAGTAACATTACCTGTTACATTTCCAACAACATTACCTGTATGTAAACCAATTGTGTTACCGTCTAATGCACCGTTATCATCTAAAGCAATATCATAAGCAAATATATTACGCCATTTGGATGATAGAGTACCTATTGAACCTGTATTGTCTGATGCCGGAATAAATGTTGCATTTTCGAACCTTGCAATTTCTTGTGCACCTGCACCCGAGTTAACACCTATTTTGATAACATTACCTATTTCGTTTGTAATGTTAACTTCGTCGCCGTTGGTAATATATAAATGCAAATCACTACCAGCACCAATAAGTATACCATTATCATTATTAAAGTTAACTAGATCACTAAAAATTTGATTTCCACTATCTAAAATATATTGAGAAGCATCAATGCCTCCTAATTGATCAGAGTTTCTTGCAGTTCCCCAATATTTGATTGCAGGATATACTGCTTCGCTGGCTAAATTAAATCCTTTGTTAACAAGACTAAATCCTGGAATAGGATTTCTAGTATCGTCAATTGTAAATTCAACTTTTGAAATTAATGCAACAACATCGTCTTGAATTGTTACTTTTAAAACTGTTCTGTCATTGGCAAGTGTATCTTTGATTGTAATCGCCGATAATTGTGAAACACCTTCTCCGCCTGTTGCAACAGGACCAACTAGAATAAAATCTTGACCATTGTAAACATATAACTGCTCACCGTCTTCTTCCCACCACATATCACCTTTGGCTAATCCAGTAGGAGCAGTAGAACCTATTTCGGCTCCGCCTGCAATTCTAAACTTATTACCATCATAAAATTTTAGAACTTTGTTTGCTGAATCAAACCAAACCTGTCCTGCTACTGCATTAGGTGGTTCAGATGCACCGGCAAAATTTTCTAAAAGATAAACTAAGTTCTCGTTTAGAATTTCTCCAAATCCTGCATAGTTCTTACCGATAAGTTTAAGGTCAGTTGTTTGATCAATAGTACCGTCGTTTACTATTGTAATTTGTTGACCGTTATATGTGTTTACAATGTATGGCATAACTGTATTTACCCTCTATGCTTTCCCTAGTTTTTTATCTTTAGCAAGTTTAATTTCTTCTTTGCTTAAGAAAATATATGAACTGTCTGTTTGTTTATACACTTCTTTACGTGCCGAATTTCTTTCTCTTTCGTTTGTAATGTAATCATACATCTTTTGGAATTCTTCTGTGTTAGAAATTGTTGAAGCATTTAACATTTCCATCATTATGTTTAATTGTTTATGCAATGGATATTCTGCTTCAATGTTATCTTTAACATTTAAATTTAAAAGTTCTTCATCAATAAGGGGAACATCTGCTTTGATTTCGTCAATAGCAACAACCTTACCGTCATGAAATGTTCCAATGTAAACCTGAGTATCTGGATCATACTCTACTACCTTGGTCATTACTTCATTGCCGTTAAGACCTCTTATTTTTTGTTCAGCAGGTAAATCTCCAATCAACTCACCGTTGCTTTTATTGAACATCAATACCATATTCTTTTTTGCCATGTCTTTATTCCCATATTAGACAAAGACTATACTTAGGGTCTTCATCTGTTTCCATTTTTGTTACTTCGTGCCAAGTATCAATCGGCATATCAAACATAGCACCTTTTTTCTCTTGTACTAAATGTTCTCTATCCTCTTGGTCCCAATATTTAAAATGTGGTTTACCTTCTGTCAAATAAACTAATTTAAACTTCCAATAACCACCAGCACTATCCTGATGTTTTACTAGCCAGTCACCTGGAGCATATTTGTTAACTACAACTTGACTGCACCATTTACGTTCAGTTGGTATAGTTTTCCAAATAGTTTCTACTAAATCATCATCCATATCTTTTTGAAACAATGAACTAAAATGACTTTCACCATATTTTGTTCCGTGTTTTTCTTCTCCGCCGATACCACGAAAAGTAAATTTTCCTTTTTCTTCGTGCTGTTTTACTTTAAACATAATATCATCAACATTCGTAATATAATTTTCAACTATCTTATACATTAGATATAAGTTTTAAATACCCATTGAGCGTTTGTTGTTACTGTTGTTAAACTGTAATCATAAACTTCAAAGGATACACCAACTCCTCCTATTGTTGCGGTAGTTTCATAATCTTCTACCAATGCTCGTTGATAATTGTTTGTGTTATCATATAAAATTGTTGTGTTAGCAACACTAGAATAATCTCTAACTATTCCATTTTCAACAGCAATTACTCTTGCATTTACTATCGCAGGATCGCCAAAGGCGTTTGCAACTGCTTGTGGAATTGGATTATCAAATTCAATCCAACCTACAAACGTTCTATTTGTAATTTGTGAAACAATGTTTCCTGCATCTGAACTATTGTTCTTTGCTTCATTTTTAACAATAGGTGTTCCACCTGCTTCACGTTGGAATAGATAACCTGTAAATCCGCTCTTAGCAGTTAAAACTTCTGTGGATGATGTGTTTGAACTTGTTGTTCTACCACCAATGTATCCAATACCGTATCTTGTTGGCCCTTGTCCATAAAATATAACATATCGTTTATTACCATTGTAGTCTCTTGCAATGTTGTTATAATAATGTGAACCTAAAATTCTTGCTCTAGTACCTTCTGGATATTCTAAAGGAGGAGCAATTCTTGTTAATTGTGTTTTAACATCATCAACTGTCATATCCTTGTTATCAATATGGAACTGAATGTCGCTAACAACATCGTCAACCTTAGCGTCAATGTAATTTTTAATTGCCAACGCTGTCATTACTGTTGTGTTATCAGCGTTTGCAAATGTGTCATCATATGAAATCTTAGTAAACGACTTACCAGTTGTATCATAGTAGATATTTGAAACTACTTTTTGTACCGGAATAGTATCACCGATTGATGCACCATTAATTTTTGTTCCTTCTCTTAATTCGCCACCTTTAAACAATGTTGTTGTAATTTCACTGCCTTCGATGTTTGCTGTGTCAATTACTACATCTCTTGATCCTAGTGTTATAGGTGAAGCAGGATTAATGCCTGATGTATTACCAATTTTAACTTTTTTAATTTGAGAATTAAGATGCTGAGATGTTCCGTTTAATAATGCTGTACTATTAACTACCAACGGACTTGAATTTATTGTAACTCCGCCTGTAAATGTTTTATCACCTGTGATAGTTTGTGCATTATTTCTATAAACACCATAATCAACATATTTTGCAGTACCTTCAAAACGTCCTGCCACTGTTCCTGCTGTGCTATCTAATTCAGGAGTAGAAGTAGTTGCATCATTGTCTACAATTACATTACCCGAAGTTGATTTTAATGTACCTGTTACCGCTCCTGTTACCGCTCCTGTTACATTACCTGTTAAATTTCCTGCAACATTACCAGTAAATGAACCTATTGCATCACCAACAACGTTTGCATATATGGCATCAGCATAAATGTTTCTCCATTTAACTGTTGGAGCACCTAAATTAACTTCATTGTCTGCATAAGGTTTAAAACTTTTTCCATCTATTAGAACAACCGTTTTATCACCCGTGTTACCTACATAGTCAACACCCAATCTTAGTGTTGTTCCTGACTCATTAACCAATATTGGTTGATTAGTATTTTGAACTTTTAATGAAACTTCTTGTGAATCACCAATTACGATACCTGCATCTGTTACAAATCTCCAGTCGCCTGTGATATCTTCGTTATCACTTATATAAGCATAACCGTTTGCAGGTCGATCACCTAATCTTTCTGAGTTACTTGCAGTTCCGTGAAATCTTGTTGTGGTTGTTAATCCTGTTGTTGTGGTTCCGTCTAGGGTCATACCACGTTTAATGTCTGTAAATCCTGCTAAAGGTGTGACCGCTTGATCTATTGTAAAGTTAGAATCTGCTAAAACCACGTATGCTGTGCCATCAATATAACCAATTGTTACCGGATGTTCAACAGCAGAAGTATCTGTTAGTTTTGTTGTTACCCAACGTGTTGTTCCAAAAGGTTTAATGCTTTCAGGTCCAATTAAAATGTGTTTATCACCATCTGCCGTCCAAGCATATAACTGATTGTTATCTGAGTCCCACCAAAGATCTCCTTCTTTTCTTGTCTGAGGTTCAATTGTGCTTACTTCTAATAACGAAAGTTGACGCCATTCGACACCGTCGAATACAGCAGGTCTTAATTTATTAACATTCTTATCAAACCAAACTTGACCAACCAATGCTTTGCTAGGTGGTATGTCTGCTCTTGCAAAATTTTCTAAAAGTTTTACAAAGTTTTCGTTTTGAATCTCACCATATCCAGCAACATTTCTACCTACTAATTGTAAATCAGTAGAAATATCAACAACACCATCTGCTAGTGTTACTAATCTTGTTCCGTCTGTTTTATCTATTTGATATGGCATATCCTATTCCTATAAATCCTGTATAAAGGTCCAATTGTTATTAACAATTCTAAATAATTTTGCAGTTCGTGTTACACCAATTGCACTACCTGACAATGTAATACCAAGTGGGAAACTAAAATCTTGTACCGCACTAGCACTATTTAACACTCCGCCTTTGTCAACAGCAACGTCACTAACAACTACTTGGTTAGTTACACCTGTTCCTGCTCTTACAACATCAATTGCTGTTGCACCACCACCCAATGATAGTGTTTCACACAATACTCTGGCTTCGGTGCCTGGTTGATATTGACCTACAGGTGCAATAGTTCCCAACCATAAAGGAATATCAGTTCCATCTGGGTCAAGCATACCTGTAATGTTCAAAGTTAATGCTAAAGATTTTGAATTTACTGTTGCATCAACATATGATTTATTTGCACCGTCATTGGCATCAGTTGGAGTTGCAACATCTTTTATTTGACTATTGCTAAATCTTACTGCACCAGTACCGTTAGGATCTAATGTAATATCTACGTTACTAACATTAGTACTAATAACACCATCATTAATATAAATGTCGTCTACTTGTAATTCTGTAAGTGTTCCAACATTTTCTAAATTAGAATTAACAACAGAAGTACCAAGTGTTGTTGCACTTAACACACTAATATCATTAACTCTATATTCTTTTCCTGAATCTACACTGAAGTTTTCTGTTGTCTGCCAACTATCCTGTGCATTGCTCCAAGAAATAATATGATCTGTATCACCTTTTAATGTAATACCGCCACCATCTGCAAGTACATCAGTTGGTGTATCGCCGTATGCTAACTCAATATTTTTATCTCTGGATCTAACATTTTGAGTATCCACATAGGTTGTATCACCATTTACTGTTAAGTTTCCGTTTACAACCATATTACCACCAGTAACAACCGTACTATTAAGTTGTCCTGTGAATACATCCATTCTTAATAATGAAGTATCAATTGATATTGCATCTAAAATACCTGTAACATCGTTGTTTACTTGTAATTTAAAATCTCTATTTTGTAGGTTGTTTTTAACAATCGTGTTTGAACCGCTAATTGTAATTGATAAATCCGAGTCTTCACCTATCGTTAGTCCGCCGTCGTCTTGAATACTCAACGGAGCATTGGCACTTGAGGCAATATCTGCTCTTAAGAAGTTACCTGGATCGATACCAGCAATAGTATCTGCTGAAGTTGCCGCACCGTGTAGTTTTAATCCTGAAACATTTGTGCTAAAATTTAATCCTACTTGGATTGATGAAAAACCTGTAATAGGTGTTCTCGGTGTAAATGCAAATCTACTTAAAATTCCAACCAATAACCCGTTAACGAAAAGTTTAGAAACAACACGACCGTTGTTACCATTATCTACAATAGTTTCTACTTTCCAACCATTTACATCTTGTGCATTAGAATATATTGGTCCTGCTAACGTTAAATCAATACCATCATAGAAATATAATTGGTTGTTTAATGAATCAACCCAAAGATCTCCTTTAACAAGACCAGAAGGTTGTGTATCTTGAACTAACGGACCACCAGTTGGTTTAAATTGTGTTCCTGTATAAACTTTTAAACGTCCTTCTAGTGTATCATACCATATTTGTCCGGCGATAGGATTGTTCGGTGATACATTATTTGCAAAACTTTCTAAAATTTTAATAAAGTTTTCATTTAGAATTTCACCGTAACCACTAAACTTTCTTCCTACTAATGAAATATCAGTAGAAGTTGTATCAACTGTACCGTCGCCGACGATTGTTAATACTGATCCGTCTGTTTTATTAACTGTATAACTCATTACGGTAACGCCCTTATAATATAATTCACTGTTAAGAACGGATTCATCACGTTTACTTGTGTATAAACTCCCGATCCTGATCCACTTGGTCCTTGACTTCCAGTTCCAACTGAATTAGATGTCAAGTTAACAATCTCATTACCACCCGATCCAGCAAGTGACTGTGCATTAGTATCTGTTACTCTACCTGCAACACCTCCACCAGCATCAACTGGTAAGTTATTTGTATCCTGTACTGTTCTATTATTATCCATGTTATCCTTACCTAGTGCAAATCTACCACGTAGGTCTGGAAGTTTAAATGTAGCAGGGTTAATACCTGTACCATATGTGTTACCAATTACTTGATATAACTCGTTAAAAACAGCAACAGGAACTTCTGACCCGTCACATAACAAATATCCTGTTGGTGCAGTTTGCCCTGCATATGGCATAATACCACCAAGTGGAACAGTTGCCGCTCCAGTAAAGAAGTTTGCATATGAAATTTTCTTTAATCCTGATCCATCTCTAGCAACTAACACCATATCATCAACTGCTGTATCAGTAACTTCTGATTGATCAGTAATTGCGTCCTGTGTTAATGTAACATCAAATGTTTTTGTTGTACCACCAGTTTGACCATCGAAAGAAAATCCTGTTGAATCTGAAACGTGACCGCCAATTTTAAATACCGTACTAGCAACTAGTCTGTCTGCTGTACCATTAACGTTACCGTTAACATCACCAACCATAGTTCCTACTAATCTTCCTGTAAATGTTTCAGAATAGATATTAGAAAATCTTCTTATTCCGTTACCATCACCTGGATCACCACCAATGGTTAAGTTGTTTGTTGTTCTTGGTAATATCGCTATTCCGCCGCCGCCACCTATTTCACCTAAAACTAAATGGCCTTCAAAGGTTGCATTGCCGCCTACTTGTAAACCTTTACCAACTCCAACACCTCCTGTAACTTTTAATGCACCAGATGAACCTGATAGTTGTGTTGTATCAACATCAGTTGACGAACTTACTATCAATGCATCTGAAAAGTGTCCTGACCCCGTAACATCTAGGTCAACCGTTGGAGATAAATTGTTAATACCTACACGTTTATTTCTACCTTCAACACGTAGTACTGTTTTAACTACTTTGTCAAAATCAGGATAAACTTTGAAATCAATATTTCCGTCAATATCACTATTCTTTAATACAATAGAATTACTCGATCCTGCGTATTCAAATGTACCCGATTGATTAGAACCAATTGTTAATCCACCATCATTTCGAATATAAAGTTGTCCACTTGTTGTATCTGTAATATCACTTCTTAAAAAATTGTTAGCATTTACAACTTCAATAGCAGGCTGTGTTACATTAAGAGCATCTGCCTTGGTTGCTGTTGCATGAAGTTTATTAAGAACAATACCATTTCCATTAAAATCTGTGTTTGAAATATTAACACCAGGATATAATTCCGAAAATCCTTCAATAATCTGTCTTGGAATAAATTGATCTTTTGAAATAATTGTTACAACTTTGTCTGCAACATAGTTTTTAATTACTGTATGTGTTACACCTTTAGTGTCAACTACTTCTTCTGCTTGAGCACCTGATTGTAAGCCACCTGCAAAGTTTGGTCCTACCAATTGGAATTGAGCACCTGTGTAAAGATATAATTGATTGTTTGTAGTATCTACCCAAACATCACCTTTGAGTGGGTTGGATGGTTCTACCGCTTCAACATGAACTCCGCCTGCTGGTCTCCAATTACTTGCTCCTGCTGTGGAATCATTTAATTTTAATCTGTTAGTACCACTATCAAACCATAATTGACCTTCAATAGGATTGTTTGGTGGTGTATCATTTGCAAAATTTTCTAAAACACGTACAAAATTTTCTGCAATGGCTTGACCATAACTTGGTTCATTACGACCAATCAGTGTTAATGATGTATCAGAAGTATTTCTACTGTTATCATCGACAACAATTGGTGTCTTTTGTACGGAGTTTGAAAAATTAACGGTATAAGCCATTCTTAAATCTCACTTATGTTTGTCAAACTTTGAATTCTAATTGTGTAATCGATCTGTATTAATCTGTTTAATGATTTTTGTACAGGATGGAAGATAACGTGTGTCAACAATCTTCCTTGATTAGCACCGCTTGGCGAATATGCTTTTAATCCTAATTCATCAAATACATAATTCCCATCCATATCTGTTGAGTTGTCAAACGCTTGTTGTCCTGTAGGCTCACCGTAATCAAGCAAACAACTTATTAGAATATCTGTGTATGTTGTTCCCAGGGTATGTCTAGTTTCAATAAAGTTACGTGCTGGGTCTGTATTGTTTGTGTTATTATCATCAACTGTTTTATAATATGTCTGATTATATAAGGAAGCGTTAACACCTGCATTGTTTGGTGTTAGATATGTAATAATTCCTGTCGGATCAACAGTAGTTCCACCATTACCAAAAGCCATTTCTACAATATTACCCTTGCCTTCGTTACCTAGTGATTCTGCCAATGAGATACTCATGTTTTCATAATGTATAGCATTACGCTTATCTATAAAAACTTCTTTGGTTTCTGGATCAAATATCTTAATGTGACCCTCCATCATTACTCCTGAGTTTTCATTGGGTTTTTTAGTCTCTGTTTGCACCTTATTATCCTTACTGTTTTCGTTATTAGACATATCGTTATTCCTTAATATTTATTACAGGTAAACCAGAGGTTCTCTCTAGTAAGAATTTAGCCTCTTTTGTTTCTGCTCTTTGCAGTGTGGCACCGTTTGACGCGGTTCCTAAGCCTTGTTCGTACCAAATTCTTCCTTGTTTTTGAACTACTTTTAGTTCTAAACCATCTTGAGGTTCATCACGTAATACTAATTTATAATACCCTTTACCAGTGCTATCTCCTACTGGTTCTATGGTAAATTCTGGAGTTTGTACAACATCGCTTGAAACTCCTAAACTGTTAGTTTCTTCACTGTCATAGGCGATTTCAATGTTGTGTTTTTTAATTAAGTTAGTACTTGGCGTTGGTTTTTGTAGTTTTCTGCCGCCTAAATACACTTCAACCTGATCATGTGCTTCTACTCCAGAAGCAACGTTAATAGTTTCTAACACATGAACAGATCTACCATTAGGTAAACCAGGACGTATAATGCTTTCATAAACATTTGTTGTATCTGTATATGGCATAGTTTGATTAACAGAAGCATCTTCAACAGATGTTCCTACAGGATAATCGTCTTTAACTCCTGTTCCTAATGTACCTCTAGTAATTTGTTTTAAAGTATTTCCTGATTTTTCATAATATTCAATACGTTCCCTATCGATGAATATAACTCCAGGTATTTTTCTTTGTTTGCTAGGTTCTGGTAAGAAACTTGCATCAACAAGATTAATTTCTTTATCATTTTTGTTTAATGCCTGCGAAAGCGTTGTTCTGTCTTGAGCACTAATACGTTTAAAGTGAACCCTGTTTATCATATCTTTGAATATATGATAACCAACAGCATCATATGATATTTCTTCACTGAATGTCATTGCAACAACTCTGCTTGTTTGTAATTGCTCAAATTTATCATCAATATAGAATGTTTGTCTATCATCTAAAACTTTATAATCAATATCAGCAACCAACGGTTTTCCGTCTAGTTCAACCCAAACATAATTTGTATCTACTGCTTTTCTTGATAGTGTATAAGTTCCGCCAACATTACCTTCAAACACTTCTTTTCTTATTAAGTTAGTGTCATGATTTGTAAATGTTGTTACACTTATTATATCTCCATTATTAATTACAGACGGTGATGGTACATCTAAATTCAAATAACTTGCACGACTGCTATCTGCTAAATTCTGTAAAGAAATTTCATACTGATGATTTCTTAAAATTGTAATTGCAATAACATCGCCTGCTTGTAGATTACCTTGATAGAAAGTTAACAAGTTAGTTGTTGTATCAAATTGATAATCTGCAATCGCTGTTAGTCTTGTACCATTTTGATAAACTTCTAATTCACCAAGTGCCAAACTAAATGTCGGATAAGCAGGGTTTTGACTTACTGGATAATCTAATGTAATACCATTAGAAACATAGTAAACCGTATCCGGTGCTCTTAATCTTCTTGTTACATTTGTATTTTGATCTGTAACTTCAACAATAACCATCGAATGCAACGGTGCAATATTTGCCGGTTGTTCACTTAGTGTATATTCTGTGCTACCGTTATATGTAAATTGTTCTTTCTTAATTTCACTGTATGTTTTTTCTACAGATGTCATTACAACAATTTGTATTGCATCACCAGATGCGGCAGTGTATGAAATGTCAACAATAACAGAACCGTTGTTTGCTTTTCTTAATACATAATTTTTGCTTACACCGTTAACTGTAACGAAAGCACTTTTTACATCATCATATTTTGCTGTTAATAAGAATTCAGTAGTTGATCCGTCACCTGTAAATGTTGCTCTTTCTAATATTTTGCTACCGGAAATATTTAATGTTTGTACAGTTACCATATTATCAACTGCTGGTGTACTGCTTAAAGAAACTTTTTTATCTTTCCAATTAATAGTGTATTCACTGTCTTTCAAATAAGTTCCGTCAACTGTTACAAAAATACTTGCTTCTGTTCCAGGTAATTGTTCAAATGCAAACTCGTTTGTTGTGCCAGATGCAAAATATCTATTTGTTTTGATAATCGGAGAACCATCAGCAGGTGCATTATAAATTTTCATTGATATCGTATCAAATACTTGACCTGGTACTACTTCTTCTGGTGCATGGCTTGTGTCTGGCGTAACAAACCCGTCGCCATCGATTTCAATATCTTCTGGATTCTGTCCTATTGCTGTATTGAATGCTCCATTGGTTACTGCAAAAGTACCACCACTTAATAATGTATCTAAGTTGTTAACATCAGTTGGTGCTAATGATCCGTCTGATGTATCTGGTCGGAATACAACTAATACTCCGTCTGCTGGTGTAACGTTTAGCGTATATGTTGCTAGAGTCCCGTCACCAACGATAGTAGGAGTGTTTGTTGGGTCTTGTCTTACTCCGTCAAAATAAACATTGATGTTTTGATTTAACTCAGGAGTATAAGGCAATGTAAATGTATTTGTATTTCCATCTGCACGGAAGGCATAATCAATATTAGATCCTGAGAATGTGTCCCAACCATGACTAAACCACGGTAATCCATCCCAACCAACACTTACACCAAATTCTAAACCTTGTATATTAACACCGTCATACTCGACACCTGTCATTAACTGTGCTGGATCTTTGCCTGGCATTCCTGCTGTTGGCTCATAGTAGTAATCAATTCTATCAGTTGCCTGCATTAAAGCAATTGACTTTTGATATGTAATTGTTACTACCGCACCTTCTCCAGGAGGTGTATTAAAGATAATGTATCCTTCTTGTGCTTTATATGTTGCATTTTCTTTAGTTGCAATACTAATATTGTAACTTTCGATATATGCTGTTTCGTTATTAACATTAATAGTAAATCTACGTTTATCTAATGTAGGAACATATGTTAATTTAAACTTAACTTGTCCTGCTGTTGCTGTAAATGTATCCACTGCTGTTTGTGTTTGAATAACTTTTTGACTTGAAAGTCTGTCAAACTTCATATTAATTGTGTTAATACGTACTTTTTTATTTTTAAGAATTGGTACTGCCTTAGCAACTTCTGTGATTGTATCACTACCGCCGCCACCTACAATAGAAACAATAGGTGCAGTTGTATATCCTGATCCTTCTTTAATTAATTTAATTTCTCTTAATTGTCCTCTAGCAATATATGCCTCAGCAATCGCATCCTCTTGAATTCCAGTCGGTAATGTATAATTTCCGTTTGGTAATAAAGGTACTCCGTAGTACGAAGGACCAATAATATAAGGATAAACTGCTTCGTCTACATTGTTAGGATTAACAGTAACAAAGTATGCATATGTTCCATTTGGATATTCCGGAGTAACTGTATATCTACCGTTGTGTTCATCCAAGTCGCCTAATCCTGCTACATATTCAAAATCTTCAATATAACGTCCATTAGGAATAGAACCATCCGCACGTGGTGTTGTTTTTAATCTATAACTTGAAGTTATAACTTTGATAGCACTAGGACCATTTACATTTTCATAACCATATGGTCCGTATATCGGATATCCATCTAGAGAGTATCCAATGATAGGCGAATGCGTTGTTTTATCTTTTTCATACATCAATCTAGGATCAGAATGATAATGGTAAACACCTTCTGCTTGTGAGTGTCCCGATCCGTCATCAATTCCTAACTCCTGATGTGAAGCAACTGCATTGATTTGATATGCAACACCGTTTCTATTTTCTTTCTCAAGTGCTTTAGGATTAAACATAACAACACCGTTTGTTGCGATAGCAATCGCTCCTAATTGTGTGCTTACTTTTGTTGTTGCTTCTACTGGTGTTCTTGTAATCTTGAATATGAAATTCTGTCTAACAAGATTTTCCGCATCAAAGTTATGATTTGGAATATTATTAGTTTTAATATAAAAATGTGTTGCGTCATAATCTTTATCAACAAGAGTTAAGAACGGTCTTGTTTGTAATAGATCAGGTTTTACTTCTCTACCGCCGGTAATAACTACCAACGGATTCTGTCTGTAACCTTCACCTTTATTACTAATTCTGATCTCACCAACACTGTATTGGTAATTGTCAAACCAATTTACATAAGGCTGTTCAGATATTTTAATACTATTTGTATCCAACACTTCAAACTTCTTGGTTACAGGATTGTAGTAACTAGGTAAATCAAAGTCAGTATTTCCAATATTGCTTTCTTCTAATGTGTCATAAGATGTTATGAACTCTCGTATGCTTGAACGATACGGTTTAACTTCTTTAATATATTCTTCAATGTATGCAGGATCATTTAGATTGTAGTTTAATTTTCTACTAAATCCTCCAAGTTTATTTTTAATGTTTACAAAACTTGTTTTAAATACCCAGTCAACAAACAACTGCTCACTTAAAGCATATTTTATAGCAATAAAAAATAAATCATTCCACTTAGAACGTAATTCGTCAACAAATATATTATTTTGAATTACTTCTAATATTAATCTAGTTTCTGTAATTGGCTGTTCGTCAAACAAGTTAATGTCAAAATTTTCTGCACCTGCAAAGCCAAAGTTTAATCGTGCATAATCGTATAAATTTTCATTAAATTTAATTGTGCTGTTTTGTTTGTAAACTAAATTGTATTCGTTATTGTAACTACCATCTGATTCTACACGTTGTAAAATCATAACATTACCGTCGCCAGCATTTTCAATTCTTACATAATCACCAACTGTTGGTTCAATAGTATCTAATTGATATGGTGCTGAAATTTTATAGTTTATTACAAAGTCTAAATCAAATGTTGGCAGTATAAAATCTGCATATGACCAAAAACGTGATAAATCATAAGTTTGTGTATTTGTTCTTACCCATAAATTAGTTCCAGTATTCCACTCATACATAGTCCAATAGTTGTTGGCAGTTTCGTCGACATCAACAAGAACTTTAAATGGTCTAACTTGCATACTACAACTTGTATAATTTTTTCCTGTTTTTAACACTTCTACCGAAGTTACTCTACCGTTGCTGTCTATTGTTGATTGTGCTCTTGCACCCACACCATCGCCCTGTACTATAATTTCAGGAGCAATTTTATAACCAAATCCTGCATTGTCAATTTGTACACTACTTAAACGGCCGTTCTTTAGTATAGGAGTTAGTTTGCATTGTAATAAATCCTGTGTTCCAATTAAACTAATATCACTAAAGTTGTCGATCTTAATATCATACTTTCCTGATATTGCTGTCGGCTGTGGATCATTTTGTCTTAATTTAGAAATGTCTTTTGTATCAACAATTCTAGAATTTGACATAGTGTCATTAACAAAGGTTAAAATAAGTTTTAGTGCCTGCAATCTATCTTTAAACATAGATTGTCTTGGTCGAATCTGTAATCCATATTTTCTTTGACTTGGTAGATCAGGATCCGGCACTGCATTACCTTGATTATCGAATCCTACTAAACTATCATATAATTTTTTAATTAATAATGTATGATCAATCTTAGCGGTTTGATTTTTTCTCAACAATAACCATTCATTGTGTTCTGGTAAATCTGTCTCAACGTTAGAATAGTAAATTGCTACACTAATGTTTTTATCTGCTAGTGTAGTTTTAATGTTTGATAAACTAATACTATCCTTACTTAAAATCTGTAAACTCTTAATTCCATATGCTATCGGATTTGCTATAATATTTGCAACTTCAATTGCAGGAATATTTCGTGTAGTAGCATCATCAGGAACAATAACTGTGTTTCTAACCCAATAATAATATCTTGTTTGGAAAGTATTTGTTGTTGCACTGTAGACTCGTTTAAATGCTACTGTATTATTATCATATTTTGATTGTCCACTAAAACCTATAGCAACACCTTCGTTTGTATCAGCAATTTCGTTCCATTGTTCAGGTAATAGGTCTGACTCTACCCATTCGTAAACATCAATGCTTGACCCAGGAAATAGTGTTCCCCAGTTATTAGTTCTAAATTCTGTATCACCTTGTTCATAATATACATAACGAACAGTATCTAAATCCCACCATAGTTCTCCAACGTGTTCGTCGGTCCATGGTTTGTTTTCATTAACATTTACATTTTGATCGCTAACACTATAAATTGCAGGGTCTACATTTGATTTGTATGACAGTTCTGCTTCTGCCAAATATGGAATTTTTCCTTTTGCAGGATCAATTATTTCTAAATAATCTTTGACTTCACTCTTTGTGGTATCGTATGTAAACGCACTTTTAATCTTATACGGATTAGTAAATTCTTTTTCTTGTCTTAATAAGTTCCAACCAGCAGTTTTTTCTTTTTGGTAAACATATAAAGTACCTGTTTGTTCTCCGCTATCAACATTTCCTTGCGGTGCACCAATAAACACACTGTTGGTAGAATAATCTAATCCTTGACCAAATCCATCGTTGGTTGTAATATCGTAACTAACAAGTTTTTGACCAAACACAAATTTAGTTCCAAGTTTAGTATATGAATAAACTGTTCCTGTTGCTTGTGTAAAGTCTTTAATTTTTGTTGTGTTAGCATCAAACGTTGTTGCAAACTCATTCTCTCCGCTTGACGGATTGTTTGGTGTAATATATAAATCAAATACTGTTTCAGTTTCGTTTCTACCACCCTCTGCATATACCACAAAGGAATCACCCTCAGGATTTAAAGAAATGTTAGATCCAAAACGTTCTCCTAGTAATTTTTCTGGAGATAAAATAACCTGTTCAAGCACAAATGTATTATTAACTTTCTTAAAGTAATACACAGCACCATTATTGTTAGTTTTAACATCGCTGTATGGAGAACCAACAACCAAAACTGTTCCGTCAGCATTTAAAGATATTGACGTTCCAAATTGATCGCCTGTTGCAATACCAACTCCCAACGTGGATGATGTTATGGACTGTAATAAATCATATGTTGATGTTGTATTGTTGTATGTATATAAATGTACTGCACCTTCTCTTTTGTCGTATGTGCTATCCTCAACAGTTTCATATCCTGCAGAATTTACAGCAATAGTTGATAGATCACTTGAAGAAGCAATAACTTCACCAAATCTATCGCCTGATCTTGCATTAGAAAAACCTATTTTATAATTTGTAGCAACACGCCAATCGTTGTCAACTTTTTCATAAACAAACACATTACCTTGATCATTTGTTTGACCAGGTGCACCGACTAACATTCTTGTATCCGAGATAGCAACTGAATAGCCAAACTCTGCATTTGATTGAGGGTCTGGGGAGCCTATAACATATTCTGTTTCAAACAAGTTAGTTAATGTGTTGTATTTTGAAACTTTTACAACACCTGATTTAATACTTCCTTGTGGTGTTGAATTTATATTACCATAGAAGAACTTAGGTTTGCTCGGAGTTGAAGTTGATTTAAAGTTTGATGCAAACGGGGCACCTGCTACTAAATGTGTATCTGTTGACGACAGTGCTAAACTCCAACCAAACTTAGGACGTCCGTCAATTAAGTTATCAAGTGGATTGGCACTAAGAGCAAAACCTTGTACACCGCCAAGTGTTGATATATTAGTGTTAAACTTTCTTCTTAAAACATAAACAGTACCTTCGTCGCCACTATCTGGTGCACCGACCACTATTAGTCTTCCTGCATCACCAGAGACAATAGATTGGCCAAAGGCTTGGTCTGGTGTTGTGTTAACACAACCAAATTTATTTCTTACAAATGCTGTGGACTTTTCGTAAACTCCCCAGTCGCCATTAGAGTCGTTATCTGCAAAAATTTTACTACCCACAGCAAATTCTGTTACTTCTTTTAAATCGTTTAAGTCATCAATGTTTTGTAATCTAATAGAAACAAATTCTAATAAACTACCAGTCGAACTATCAGACTGTAAAGGCAATGTATCTAAATCTGTTTGTATTGTAAATGTATCAGAACTTAGTACACTATTAACTTCGTATACATTATCAATTAAAGGATCAAAATCTTTAATTGAGATTATTGTTCCTTGTGATAACCCGTGTGGCAAATCTGTATATAATGTAACGACACCGTCATTATCAATGCTAGGGTCTTTATTTTCTGTTTGTATTAATCTAGATCTTAACCCTGTTAATCTCAAGACATCCCAATCTTTTCTCTTATTCTTAGCAAGCCATATTGTGTCTCCTTCTTTAAGAGCATTCACAACAGCATTGCCTAAAATATCGTCATAGTTAAACAAAGTAATTGTTACATCATCGAGCCTTGGTGTTCCTGCAACAGGAAGTTTTTGAATATAATCAATTGTGTTTTCTGACGTTGATCGATCATATAACGGCCATGGTGTTGTATTATAATCACTTGGTTTTACTGCAATGTCTTTTGGTAATAATTTAATAATGTTACTACTTGTAACTTCTGCATTTCTTTGTGAAACAAAGTCATACCCTTGAGGATTATCAACATTTAATTTTTCATCTAATGCAAATTCAATTTCTTTAACTGTTGAATTGCTTCCTAGACTTCCTACTTTAAACGCCCATTCTTCATCAATGTCAATGTTTGTATCAACCCCTTCAAGTCGTAGACGTTGAATTTTTTCAATTGAATTTTTTGTTCCTTTTTCTTTAATAAATCCTTGATAGAATTTATATTGAGAAGTTTCGTCTTGAATTAAATTATCAAGATAAGTTCTTTTCTGATAACCAATTAAGTGTTGTGCAAATTTAGTTTGATCAACATCAAAATTTTCACTTTCTAAACTGTAAAAATCTTCAAAAGAACTTGCTTTATAATCTAAGTTTGGTAATAGTTCAGCAACAGGTTTAGTTCCTAAATATAACCAATCATTGATATCAAATGTTTCTGTACCAGGAATAAATTTCTTAGCACTATAATAAATGTTTTTATACCTTACTACTTCTCCTAAGTAATAATCTTTAAACTGATACCAATCAGTAATTTGTGCTTCATCATATATAAAGCCTGGAGAGTAGTAATCGCCATTCCATTCGCTGGTTTTAAATCCTAGTAATTTAATACGCTTTGCTCTGTATCCTGCTTCTTGGTCATATAAAATATCACCGAATTGACTTTTATCATCGAATACAATTACGTGTTCTTTTTGTACAAGATTTAATTGAATAAAATAAATTCCGTTATTTGTGTCTCTCGGACGTATCGTAAATACTCCGTCCTGTCTTGTTGTACTAAAATTATCGCGAGGTAATACACTCCCACTTGCTGTTAAAATAGTGTAATCATAAAAACTGTTTAATACGTTATCAACTTGCCCTGCACTAAAACTAAATTTAATTCCATCAGCGAACGGAGCCAAAGCAATAACACTTTCTGATGACCAACCTTGTGTGGTCCAGAATAAAAATTCTTTTCCAGAAAATTCCCAATTTTGTATTTCAAGCAATTCAGGTAGATATTTGTCAAAAACAAATCCTTCTGATTCTAACCATTTTCCATATCCTAATATAATGTCATACACATCTTGTATTTTAAGATATGTTGATCCATAAGCAATAATCTTAGGTGTAGGCTTCCAACGAGTTGCTTTTTGAACTTCTGCACCTCCTGTTAACGGAAGCGAAGGTAATGAAGTAAACTTAGTTTGATCAAATTCTGTTGTGCTAGTATGCTGTTCTTTACAACGATAATATCTACCGCCGGCTTCAACTATTTGTCCTACGCCATAAAACTTTTCTTGTGTCCATAAAACATATTTGGCACTAGTTCCCCCAACATTGATTACTGGGTCATCTTTTTGATGTATAGGTTCGTAAACTGTAAAGAACGGTTGTAAATTATCGTATCCTCTAACCAGATAACCTCTATCTGTTTTTTCAACAACTATACCACTTAATTTTGCAGATTTAACTGGATTAGAAGTTCTAAATTTTAATTCATAATTTTCTGAAGGTAGAAAAATGCTTGTTTCTTTACTATCAGGATTTGAACTTTCTAACAAAACACGAAGTCTATTTTTAGCCGCAAAGCCTCCTAGTTTATAAACTAAGTTCATACTTGTTTTAGAAATCTTTAAGTAGTAACTAGAATCAATTGGTTTGTCTAAACTTTTTAGGTATTCAACAACAAAAACATGATACCCTAAACCTATGTGTTTTGTGTTATCATAAGTTAATGTATGAATTCTTGCATCGGTTAAATCTAGAATTTTACCTGTGGCTTTGTATAACAAACTTCCACTAGGTGCTATTTCATTTTGTCCTGTGTCAAATAAACTGCCATGGTACTGTGCAGGCTTAGTTAATGCTAACGCAATTTGTAATGCAAAAGGATACCAACTAGATGTTCTCCAAGATATCTCTGCTGGATGATGATCTCCGAAAACAAAATCTTTTCTTAATGTTGATTCGTTGATTTCGCCAACTATTCCGACCCTAACTGGATCTAACAACTCGCCGTATTCATTAACAGGAATTATCTTTGATAATCCCGGTCTTGCATAAACAGAATTAATTTGTTCGCCTGATGTGTATCTAATTCTTCCTAGTTCTAGGTCGGACCATAGTTTTTTGTTTCCGTTTGTATACGGTGCTGGACCGTATTCATCTTCCCACCATGTAGGCTTTTCTGAAAATCCTAAACACTCCCAAGGAGCAACATCGGGTCTCCAAGTGCCGTAAAATTTACTGTAAATTCCTTTCCAGTAACCTGGAAGATATTCTTGACTAAATGTGTCTCTTATAGAATTATAATTTAACGTAAAAAGATTATCAACATCTGTTACGTCATTAGTTGTAATATCAACACCATACAACGATGCCCATGAACCAAAGTCATTACGCATTATTCTATTAAATTCTTCTAAAGAGTAATCAGTTTCTCTAAAAGCACCAGGCGTATATTCATTAATATCAAAAACATCTCTGTTATATGAAACTTTGATATTATTATAAATTCTTTTTTCAAACTCTAATAAAAGGTCATCTCTTATGTCGCCGTAGGTTGCTGTAATTGATCCGTCGTGACCACGTAACATTTCTCTTGGTGTTACATATGAAGTGTCCAAATATATTTCTGGTTTAAATTTAGGATATAGACCTAATTTAGTTGGTGTTTGTGGAATAACATTTCCAACAGTGTTGTAATCTTTAATAGTGACTTTATCACCAACTGCTATTGCTTTTTTAATAGTTACACCGTTGTCAACTGCATCAAAAACATAATCTTGATCGTGGTATAACTGTACACCGTTTACATAAACATAAACAGATCGATTTTGCAAAGATGTAATATCAAAACTAGAATCCAACCCAAACGTTTGTTGTGTTGGTGCTGTTTTAGTGTATTCTCTAACAGATAGTTTTTTACCAAAGCCTGCCATATCTGAATAATAATAAGGCGACGATGTTTTTCTATCTAATGACAACGCATATAGAATATCATCAACATCTGTGCTAATATCACCAGATAAGTTAATACCTAAACCCTTAACTAAAAACTGCTCTTTAAAAAGATTATAATCTTTTGATTGTTTTCTAATTGCTTTTATAATATTAGTATCATAATCAACTAAACTAAAAATACTGTTTAGTAAAGATCCGCCGTGCTTAACATAACGCAGGCCGCTTTTATGAATATCAATTAAGTCTCGAGAATTATTAGGACCAAAAGTTACTCCACTAATATTAATATTATTTTCAAAAATAGTTTTAAAATGATCACTTATACTACCTAATGTAAAAGCAGTCAAGTCATTATTCTCTGCATTGTTTGTTAAGTTAAGTGGTGGTTCATAAAAACCATTTGCGTTTGGTTTTTGTTTTGTATGTACCTTTAAGACAGTTCTTGTATTTGCAGGAATTGTCTTTGATGCAAATACCAAAGACACATTATTAGTAACTTCGTTTACAATAATATTAAAATCGGATACAGGTTTATGCACAACATCGTTAAACTCTACTGTGATTTCCATATCATTTAGATAAAGATGAGGATTATCAATACAGACAATATTTAAAGTATCTGTTTCTTGAATTATGTCATTTAATTGTATAATTCCCTGTCTTGTTCTTTGTTTTGTTTTTTGCCAACCACTTTCATAACGACTTGTTGTTTCGTTAGAGAAGATTTTAACGTATCCGCTGGCTGTGTCAACTGCTTTAATAGTTGTGTTATCTGTGTAATTAAATGTATTATCGTCCCAATCAAATTCAAAAACAATATCACCAACGTTGTTTACGTTTTGATAAGAAATAGGAAAACCTAAAATTACGTCATTATTTCCTGTACCAACTTTGTAACTTACAAGTTCGTTACCTGTAAATGTAGTACCACTATAATATGTTTCGTCAGCAAAACTATTGCCTGCTTTATCAAATAATTCAAACTTAGGTGCTTGATTCAAAGATGTTTTTTGTTGTCCTTTGATCCATGCTCCATCATTATAGAACCAACTTGTTCCTTGGTTGCTTTCTCCGTCGATGATTACAACCGTATCGTCTGTGATAGGAACATATACTTCATTTAAATGAATTCTATTTTTACCTTCAAATTCAACAAAGTCAACTTCGTAAATTTTTCCTTTTACTGTTATATCAGGGTCTGCGTTAAAAATTACACGCATACCTTTCTTAAGAATAACTTCGTCAACATAATATCCCAACGAACCTTCGACATCACTCATAACGTCAGTAGTTTGTGTGTCAATTACATCAATGTAATCTTTGCCTACTGATCCAAAATTATAAAGTTTAATATTAGGATTAAATTCAATAATAGGTCTTTTAGCACGTTGATTTTCATCGAGAACAATCGTTGTGTTATTATATGTTGCTGATGCTTCAATTACGTCTTTGTGTATCCATCTATTATATCTTGACCATGGATTTTTATCTTGAGAACTTCTGTTGATTGTAATATATTCTTGTTTTGTTGGATAATTTGAAACATCGTCAAAAGGCGTATCATCATATTCTTCAACGTCAAACTCGTAATCAAAATTCGAACTGTATATTTCAGGTGTTTGTAATTGGTCTTCTGGAATTAATTTAATCTTATTTCCAACACCTTCTACATAAAAGTTTTTATTTTTGTATGTTGCTGGTGTAACTTCCCCTTCAAAATTAACTTTAAGACCGTTAGTAAATTTAACACCATTAGCACTTGTGTATTCTTTTTTGTCTAATATTTCTGTATTAATATTAACTGATAATTCTTCTTCTGCATTTTTAATTTCAAAAAATCCTTGCATAGACTGATGTCTACCGCAAACATAAAACAATTTGTCCGGGGCACTTGATGGTACTGTAAATGTAACCACACCCACTTCTGCACCGTTGTTTTGAACTCCTTCATTGTATTGATCTACTGCACCAAGTTCTTTTGAAACTTTTAGATAGAAAGGATGTCCTAATGCATTTACATCAAACACATAAGTTGCACCCCTATACAATGTAACAATAGGATTTTTACTAAAACCGTTTGGCGTAAACACCCATGCTTCGTTTCCGCTATTCGTTACTTGATAAGTGCTTGACGTACCTTCGGAATTTCCTGTTACTGTAACAGGACTAGGACCGTTTGGCAACCAATAGTATTGACGATAATTTACAAATTTATCAAAATCAATAAGAGGATTCCAAACATAATAATCGCTCGAAGTTAGTCTACTATGATTTGTTGTGTCACCATTAAAATAGTTAATTTGATTTAAAAGATCGTCATACGTTCCTACCCATTCTGTTTTATCACTAAAGTCATCACGTATTACAGCACTAGGTAAAAAGTTATATCTTCTTCTATTGTCTGTTGGCTCTTGAACATAAATGTCAGATGGTTTACTGTTTTTAGAATATCGTGAACCAACATATCCATTTAATCTTTCTAAATTACCTTTAGAAATTAAACTATCAAGTGTTGCACCTAAAAACTTTTTGTTTGCCTCGGTTCTAAAATATAAAGGCAACAAGTCCGCACTGTTGCGGTGTGTGTCTTTGTTGTCAACACTTACTGGTGTTTGATTGTCTTCGCTATATGCCATCTTTCAATTACCTTCTAGTAACCACTGCTTGATGTTGTAGTTCCAGAAGCAATTGAAACACCGCCGGTAACTTGATCAATTGAAGTAATAATGTTACCGTCTGCTTTTAAATTAGCGGCTGTTATACTATCAATGACCTCAACATTATCTACAGTTGCAGTACTAATAAAAATTTCGTCTGATCTGCTCGATACTTGAAATAGCGATCCAAATGTTTGACTGCTACTTCTTGGAACAATTACAAAGTTTGCAACATTAGGAATCATTTTAGTTTGTACATAAGTTGCTAACTCTGTAAAATAAAAACTATCACCAAAGTTCCAGTTATCAATAGTGAAGAATTCATTAATTGCATCAATAACACTTGATCTTATTTCATTGTCGCTTAATGTAATTCCTGAAGATTTAACAACTTTAAATGTTGCTTGTAGAGACGATTCAGCGTCTGTACCAAATAAAGATTTATATCTTACACTATGAAAAATAATTTCATCACTGATTGCCTTAACTTTATTAAGACTATCTTCGAACTGCATACTAAGTTGTTCCGTTGTTGGAGGAGTTGGTTTTATACCACCACCATTAATGTATGATCTAAACTCTCTATCATAATTGTCAGTTAATACATAAAGATCAATAAGGTTTGTTTTACTTGGATCTAAACGTCTATCATTTTCAGCATTATGAATGTATTGAAATTTAATTCCATCTCGTCCAGGCTTTGCATAGTAATCAGTTTTTAATACTAACGAACCAAGAGTTGCATCATATTGTTTTACAACATCTTCTGATTGATCATAAAAGTAAAATAATTGTCCGTCTGTAAAATTTGCAAGTGTTACTTTTTCTTCTTTATCAAAAACTACAAAGTTTGATGAGTCTATTTTACTTGTAACAGTGTTATTTCCAACTATTACAGATTGGAAAAATACAAATTTATCTTTGTATCCTCTAACATCAACGTTTTCGGGTTTCACAATATTAATAAACGAATCTGGATCATCAATCATTCCGTCGTCGTCTGAATCGTAAAAATTAACTGCAATTTTATTTGTTTCTTGATAACCGTCAACACTTGTTACAGCAGAAATAATCTCCCATTGAAAGTCTTTTGCAAGAATTGTATCCGACACAGGATCTTCGTTAACTTTAAGAACTTTAACTTGATCTTTAATAACTTTTCCTGTTTCACTATTAAATTTTTTGCTACCAATATCAACAAAAAACTGAATTAAATTTTCACTTTCAAATCTATAATCTAGTCCGCGATATGTAACTGTATATGTTTCTCCGTCATTGGAGAATAAAACAAACCAACTTTTATCTGATTTGGTACCTGTTGTATCACCCTGACGATCTAAACTAAAACCTTCTCTTGTGTTTAGATTAGCATTAGCAATAATTTTCCAAGTTAAACTAGATTGATCATATCTTAAACCAAATGTCTTATAGTTAAACACTAAATCAACAATTTCAGTTTCAATATCGGTTGGTAAATCTGTAATAATATTAGGAATAACTTCACTAGGTATTGCTAATGAAGGAATATTTTCACTTAAAATAACTGGACCTGTATCATCATCTAGATTTCCTTGACCACCATTAGACCCATCACCAACAACGTTAATAACTTTTGCCCATATATAACTTGAAGTATTTTTAGTAGCGGTAGTAGTTAGTGTTCCATTTGGTAAAAAGTATCTACCACTAGGTGGAACAAATTTAATCATAGAGTCTGCTTGTACAAATTTAAAGTTGTTACTTGTAAATGTGCCTACTGTAATAGGTGCGTCATTTACATTGTTACGGAAATATCCAGTTGAAGAACTAGATGACGAAGTTGCATGAACCCAATCAATGTTAATTCCGCTGGTGCTAACTCTTGGAAACTTATCATAATAAAACGCTTTTGTTGGCAAACTTGTAATGATCGGTTCAATTGAATTTCTAAGAACTCCTAATACATCATTACGTGTTTGAAATGTAAATGTAAAATCTGTTTCAAAATCGTTTTTATAAAGTATACCGTCATCAGCAATAAGATTAGTTGTTGAATATTTTCCTGTAGGATCTGCAATATCGTATTGTCTAGAAATCCCCGAACTTGCTCTATTAACTGCTTTTGCTTTAATAATAGATTGATTTGATGTTAATGGAAAAGTATTATAGTCCTCTCCAGTAATCATTCTATTCTGTGTGTAAAATGCCTGTGGTGCATTTTCTCTAATCGAATCAACATCTTCTGTAGGAGATGAATTAGTTACAGACGATTGCAATCCCATTTGTATAATCATTGTATGTGAAACACCATTTTTATTAACATATGGAACTTCAATAACAATATTTTGCATATTGGTAGGTAAGATTGTATAATTTAATCCGTTTGATGTTCTGTAATACAAACGGAAATCTCCTTTTGGTAATTCACCAAAATTTCCATCAGCAAAATTTAAACTTATTTGATCTTCATCTCTTGAAACAACACTATAAATTGTTCTTGTTTGTTGGTTAATAGAATTGTAAACAACGTTGCTACCATAAACAGAATCTAATTTTGTCCACAAATTTGTATAATTTCCAAATCTATCTAATTGCCATAACCAAAGATCTGAATTGTTAATATTAGGAACATCAACATTTACAATTTCATTTGGACTAGGATCTCGTAAACTAAAAGCAGAACTTTGTAATTGTCCTTGTTTAAAGTGAAAGAAGAATCCTGTATTAGGTGAACTATTTCCTCTTTTATCATTTCTATATAAAAATCCTACACTGTTTCCTAGTACCGGAGTTTCTTCTGTAATATTTGTGTTATCAATGCCAGCACTAATAATTTCAAAATTAATATTTCTGCCTTGAATTGATTTAGAAAAGTTGAATAACGGCACATCAGTATTTGTTGTGTTAAACTTATATTGCTCTGTTTGAATTCCTCCAACAACAGCCGACTGTGCTGGTTTTCCAATAACCATCTGGCCTGGCATTGCTGAATTTAGTACTGACTGAAATTGTTCGAGCCAATTGGTATTAGTTTCGTCATTCCATACAATAAATCTATTTGCAAGACTAACACCTAGACTATCTTGCACACCTTCTGTTGTTTGAACTCCTATAACTTTTAATAATCCTGATGCACCTTGATTACGTTTTGTATTGTAACCTACTAGTCGTGCAAGTCTTAGAATACTATCTTTTTGTTCTGCTAATTCAATAAAGTTTTCTCTAGCATTTAAATCAATTCTATAAGAAATACTTTGTCCTAGAAAAGCGATAAGATCTATAAGAGCAAGGTACTCTGAACTTTCAATGTAATCGTTAAAATCCTCTGGATAGTTGTTACGAAGGTAGTTAATCATTGTCCTACGAAGTGTAGGAAAATCATATGATGTAAAATCAGCATCAGTAAAAGATCGATAAATTTTACTCCAATCTTCGTTTGCTAATAGTGAATTTTGTCTGTTAGTACTTGCCATAGCAATATTTACCTTTATAGTTAACTACCCAGTTAATTCGAGATAAGTCCATTGTCTCTATCAAAATTTAACTGTAATGTTTCACTTATGTTATAAGTTTTATATGTTACAGAAGCAAGTACCTGTAATCCATAGTCTTTTTCAACTATATTAAGGCTGTCTACTGTAATTCTTGGTTCACTGTTTAAAATATCAGCAACATCACTTGCTACTGCTTCTTTAACAACGTTAGTAAATGGTTCAAACAAAATGTTCCATATAATAGTACCAAAATCTGGATTGTATATTTTCTCACCTTTTCTAATATGAAAGTGATTTATGATATCCTGTCTTATAAGATTGATATCATAGGTGCTAAAACTTCTATTATCAGGATTAACCGTGCTAACACCTCGATAGACCTGGGTTCTTCTTTCCTGGTTTCCTTTTGTGTTAGGATTTGGTTTAATTCTTAAATCATTATATCTTGCCATGCTTGTATTTAACCCCTATCTAATTCCCCGAATCTCTGTCAGTGCTTGATGTTGAACTTCTAGTTTTAGAAACGTTTTCATGGTTAACCCACGGTTCATGCACTGGTTTTCTTTTAACTATATCAAACGTTTCTGGTACTTTATACCAATTAAATTCATCCCACTGTGCTGTTGGATTTGTATCAGGATTTGACCAAACTGGCAAGTCTTGTGTAGGCTTTCCTGGTGTTGCTAATGCTTGACTTGATTCTAATGCAGTTGAAGCCGGTATTGCTCCAGGTAAGTTTAAGTGTACTGCGGCAGTACCGTCGATGAACACCGTTGCTGGAGTTTTTACATTAATGTTGTCATCTGTTGAAACATAAATCTGTCCATTGGTCAGCATATGTATTTGACCAGGTATTGCTCCTGAAGAATCTAATCTAATGTCGTATCTTGGTAATCCCTCGACTTCGGTAGTAAATGATTCTTCCCACGGAACAACTTCCCAAAAATCTGCGGCACCGTCGTCTCCTGGATTTATTATTTTTCTTTCAGGATACTTAATATTTCTATCAGTACATTGGTAAATGTGGAAGCCATCATATCCATCTGCTATAACTTGGAAGCCAGGATGGTATACTCTACCAACAACATGATCTGATGCAAAAGATTGAGGAGTATTTGCACTTAAATCAATATTTTCTGATGCTGTAACTCTTGCTGTGTTAACCGCCGAAAGATCGAAGTTTGCAGTTTTTACTCTTAATTTTTTTCTATTAACCCAGTCGGTGTTAAGAGTATTCACGTGCAAGTGATTAACGTCAACTTGTGTATCTGTTGCACGAATATCAATTGGTCCTCGTACTTCAATCGTAGCATCATTTCTTGCTAGTAATCTTAAGTTACTACCTTCCATATAAAATCTATTTGCGGCTTTATAATTAATATTTCTTTTTGCTTCAAAGTTGATATCTCTGTCTGCAACAAAGTTAAAATCTGCTTTCGAATGAACACTAACACTGTCAGATGCAAATATATCAATTTTTCCATCTGCTGTTAATTCTACCCAAGCAGTTCCTTTGGCATTTCCTATATAAATTAAATCATCAGTATCATGTAATAATATTTGATGTCCTGATCTAGAACGCAATCTTACTAGATTGTTGAGACCTTGCTCGTCACCATCATCCATGGTAAAACTATGTCCTCCTAAAGGTGTAACCTTAAACGGAGATTTACTTGCACCAACCATTTTTTTATCAAACGGATCGTTGCTTAATGAACCAGGTGTGTTAATACCAAAAATTCTGCTAGAAGTATCTCGAGAAAAACTTGAGGTTGTAGTTCCTCTAACTGTATCAACTAATAGTCCTTGTGCTTTTAAAATGTTTGCAAATGGATGAATAGGTCTTCTCTCGTCACCGTTTGCAACTTGTCCTATTGCTTGTTTTTTAAGATATTCACCAGCAGGTAAACCAGTTGGCGAACTATAAGAATTATAAGTTTGATTGTCTGCTGTAATATTTGTAGAATTAGCATAATCAGGTATTGCATGATTCATTCCATCTTCATGCAAGTAACCGCACCAATACCCACTCGATGTATTTCCGTCTACTAAAAGTACAATACCTTTTGTTCCTATTTGTGGTGCCGGAAAGACCATTCCATATGCTTGTTGTGAGTCACCAAATCTTTGAGGATCATCACCGGAGTTTCTATAATCCTTTAAACTATAAAAAGGAAATAACATTCTAACAGATGCTTGACCAATTGCTTGTGTTCTATCTGTTTGTTTTGATGAAGAAAATAAACTAACTCTAAACGAACCGCTTTTTGTAAAGTCAGTTGTTGATTCAACTACACCAACAAGAATTGAACTGTCGGTTAATTTTTGTTTATTGTCTAACCGATTCTGTCTCGCCGCTGTTACCTTGCCCGACTTTGCTGACCTATCATAAAATGGCATTATCTAATTCCTATACTTGTTCGTTTGATTTTGCTTTATCAACAGCACTTGCTACTGTTTTATCACCAAAACTATTTTGTCCTGATACACTAGTTATTTGTCCTGTGACATTGCTAGACGCACCTTTGACTGTGTTAACAATATCGCCTATTGTTCCTGTTATTGCACCTCCAACCTTACCAACAACAGTTGCGGCACCTCCCGCAACTTGACTTATTCCAGACCCAATCGATGATGCTGTATCTGAAATAAAGTTTGCTCCTGCTTTTAATGGTCCTACTTCTGATGCTACATCTTTTTGAGCGGTACTTAATCGATCTGCTTTTCCTTTTAATTCTGTTACTGGCTTAGATTTCATTTTTTCTGATTCAGCAGGATCGCCCACATCAAGTAACGGGTTTTTAACAGATTCTAAAACAACCGTTGCTTCTTCTACAGGTTGTTCATAATCTAACTTTTGATTTGGTCTTCTAAGCAGTTGTAGTGTTTGTTTAAATTCACCACCACCTAAATAATTTTCAACAGTTGCAACTTGGTAAAGTCCGCTGTATTTAGAATTTATAGGTTTAGCAACAAATGTTTTATCTCCTTCGAGTTCTGCTGATGTTGGATAATCTCCAGGAAATCTAAAATTAAAAATAATATCACATTCTCGAGAAAATATATTTGCTTCACCTTTATCTGTTTCTTTGCCCGTAACGTTTGCTCTAGAATCTATACCCGAACCAATTAGATAAACAGGATCTCCAATGATTTGTAGGGTTGCATTTAATAACCCTTTCTCAGTTGCATTATATAAACTATCATGTAATATTTGTGCTATCTGTGTTCCTGTATCTGTTGGCATTCCACTAGCACTATTACCCGATGACTGTGGTAATTCTTGTGTGGACGCACCAGCACCACCAGTAACCATATTCAATTCAGCAACTATTGATTTTAATGCATCTGTATTGTAAACTGGTTTTGGTTTTTCTTCTGACTGCGGTGCACTTTCACCTTTGGCCTGTTGGTCTTCTCCCTTTGTGCTGGCTTGAAAAAATAAATTGTTATATTCTAAATCAAAGTTTAATACATCTATATTTTTTCCTGTGAATATATAATTGTATTCTCTAACAGCATTTTTAAGTGCTTTTTCATAATTGTACGAACCTGAAATTCCGTACTGTGCGGCAATCTTACTGTAATGTAATTCATATGGAGTAACACAGTAATGAAACTCATACACAGGCTGATTATAATATGTGTCATACCCACGCTGTATAGCATACTTTTCAATCCTATACCAAGGTATGTAGTGACTTGATTTAATTTTGTTTAAAAGTTCTCCTGACTTTTGTAACTGTGTTGCATACGTACTATCTAAAATAGTCATATGAATACATTGATCTAAAGTTGTTCCTTTTTTCCAGTTCCAAGTTTTTGCGTTGTCTCCATAACGCTTGTATTTCTGTGTTGTTTGAGTTTCAACCGTCTTCTTGACATTATCGACCCTAGAGGTAAGACTCGAAATGTCTCTTTCTGCTTTTGCTAATCGTTCTCTTTCAGTGTTTAGTTTATTAATTAATTCTTGTAATTTTTCTCTTGCTTCATAGACCGTTGGCTGTTTTACATCACCCGGATCGCTGTTTGTATATTGACTACCTTTTGATCCTTTTAACACTGCTTCTGGGTCATTACCAATAGCATAATATGATCCACCTTCTTCTTGTTCGAATGTAACACTGTAACCAGTTTTTATACTTTCATCGTTTATTTCTTTTTCTAGTATTGCAATTTGTGTTTTTGCCAGGGTTGCTTCATTTTTTGCTTTTTCTAATTTAGGAGCAATATCTTCCTTAACAACTTTCTTTTGTTCTTCAACAAATGTTTCAATATCAGGAACTTCAAAGTGCCCTGAATATGTAAACTCATCTTCTCTCATTGAAGAATCGCTAAATTTATTTTTGTATGCTAACTCAAACTTCAACTGATTTTCTTTGCTATTAAATTGATTATATGTTTTTTCTTTAATGTTCACTAGATCCACTTGTGCTGTGGCCCATCGAGCATAACTTAACCCTGGTAGTTTAAAAGCAGATTCTGGCTGATATTCTTCCGGAAACCATACGCACCATCTATTTCCTAAAAACGGTCCGACCTTTAATCCTGCGTCTTTGGCCGCGGCGGCATCTGCTTCTCTTTTAATTTTAACTTTTGCATCAACATTTTCAGGTTTCTTAAAACCTAGTGTAGATTCACCTTTTGCATCATCCATTCTTTTTATTTCTTGCATATTATATTTGAAGAATAGATCATACAACACCAAGCCAACGGTTTGTTTAACTGTTCCAGGACCATTAACATTGTCTTTTAGTTGTGTTACTGTGGCTTTATTTGATTCTTGATGACTTCTTGAAACAAAGTTTACGTTATATCTGGCTCCTCCGGCATCAACCTTCATGCTACTTGATGTAATCATTATAGGAAAGTGTCTTGTTGATTTAGGAACATTTTCTATTGTCGTAATATCGCCACTGTTTAGTTGTGTTTTTCTTCCTATAAACTCAATGCTTAAAAGAAATGGTGCCGAAATGTAACTCTTGTGTCCGGCAAATTTTGCCGCGGCATATAGTTGTTCGTAAAATCCACCAACACCATGTGGTTCAATAATTTCAAATGTACCGGTGGTCATATTACTACCAGTAGGTCCATTAACTCCCATAAATGTTTTAAATTGTAAATTATCTATAAAAAGATCAACGTCTTTATTTGCTCCATCTTTTAGTCTATTTTTGTCTATCCACCAAGTAATACTGCCGTCATCATTTCCTGTACCGATATCAAGGCTGGGGTCATCGGATCTTGCATATCCTCCAGAACGTGTTATGATATATGTATCTGAAAGTTCTTTGCCGGCTGTGCTGGCTTCATATGATCGTGGATCTTTTATTTGACTGGATGTTAAACTTTGAAGTGTGATAACATAGTTGTACAAATTATAATTGTGAAGAACATTATAACCCCCTGCCATTTCCATGTCAAAGTCTGCCATATGAACATCTCGATCAAGTGTGAGTGTCTCGCCTGTTTCTTCATCTGTAACTGATTTAGTCCCGAATGGATTTCGTTTATCAACACTAATTGATTTTGGCATTGATATTGCTTCGCCTGTATTTGTTTGAACATTGCTCATTGTTCCAACTGATTTAGTGGAATTTCTTAACGAACTTACTGCACCCGTAGAACCTTTGCCAACCGAATTGGCTTTGTCAATAAATCCTGCTTCTTTTGATCTTCCGGATGCACCTGCGATCTTTTGGGACATTATGCTCCTCCGACTACTTGTCTAATAGCATCTATTGTAGGGATTCTAATTTTTGTTCCTGCAACAAAATCAAATATCGGATCATCAATTGCAGATGGATTTCTATTTTTAAACACCCACCACAAATTAGGATCATCATATAAGTCACTTGCTAATAGATCCGGTCTATATGTATATTGAGGTAATATTGTGTATTCAACATCAGTATCTCTTTTAGGTATTTCGACATAATCTAATATGTTTAATGCACCGTTAACCTGTCGTGTTGTTGAATATAAACTTGTGTTTTTGTAAACAGCCATATTAGATAAATCCTTTTCCTTTTAGTCCACCTTTGGCAAATGCATTTATTGACCATGTTGCTTGATCTCGTCTTGAAAATGCCGGTAAACATTCAACGGTAAATTCTGAACGAGATGGAACCATAACATTGGCTCCGTCGATTTCTGTTGCAATGTAATCAACATCATCGTTCATTGTATAAAAGAAACTTGAAATAACCACTGGCATATTATTAAACACATAGTCTCCATATCCGTGCAATCTACATACAGGAGGTGGAGCACCTGCAAAGTCGCTTGAACCAAAATGCATTTTTGTAACTGTTCTTAATGCGTGAATGGCACCCATAACTGTTTTTGCATCACCTTGGTTCTGTGCTGTAAAAGTACCAACTATCGATATAGCATCAATTTGTGAGTTCTGGTAGGCATAGAAAGCATAATTACTATGCGTAGGATGAATCGGAGTATAATTTGCTCTCGATTGTAAAACTATTTGTGGAGTATAAGGAAACACAACTGCATTATCACCAATTTCTTGTAAACGCTGTGCAGGGCCTTGCAAATATAAAACTGGAATTTTAATTTTGACTCTGAAATCATCAGTAAAAGCAGTATTAGGCATAACAGGACCTGCTTCTTCTTCTTTACCACCTTTTTTTAATAATCCAGCAAGTCTACCAAGAGCAGGACTTAGACCGGTTGCTTGTATGGCCGAACCAGCAACATTACCAAGAAATCCAGTTACGCCATTGCTAGATGTTCCTGCAATGGTTGTTCCAGCATCACCGTTACCGTTTATTTGTGCAGATTGTACCTTTTCGTTAAAAGTACGATTGGCTAAGTCTTTTTCTCTATCCATGCTATTTTGGTTCCTTTTGTTACAAATATTTATTGCTTTTATTAACTGCGTATATTATAATAGTACTTATTACAGGAGAAATTTATGAAAAGAGTAAAGTATCTTAACAATAGAGATCTGCTTAAAGAAATACATAAGTCAAAAAATTCATTCAGTTCCTATACTGATGATGCTTACTCTACTTATGACATTATTTTGGGTAGTTTGGACAAGGTGAATAGGCTTACTATTGCACAAGCAAAGCGTAATAGAGCAGATCGCATTGGCAAACAAGCATATGAACTAGCAAGAGAATCGGGTGATAAGAAAACAAAACTAGCAGAAGTAACACCTGATTGGAAAAAGGTCGAAAAGACTGATTTAATCTTTAGGATAATGACATTTGATCATGTTCCAGAAGAACCAGGACGTAAACGCAAAACAAAGTCAGTAGCAGACAAACACACCAAAGTTAATTTTCCTCCGTTTCAACATTGGAAATATGACGACACCGACAACTTGATGTGTGTTGGTAAAAGTCATTGGAAGGGCGGAATGCTTAATGGACATTTTTCCAAAGAGCATGGAAGAATTACAGAAAATTTAGGAATGATGTTTTTAAAACTTGCCGATCGTTATGGCACACGAAGCAACTGGCGTGGTTACACATACAATGACGAGATGAGATCACAAGCCGTATTGCAACTTTCACAAATTGGTTTACAGTTTGACGAATCTAAATCAGAAAATCCATTTGCTTACTATACGGCGGCGGTAACAAATTCATTTACAAGAGTATTAAACATTGAAAAGAAAAATCAAAGCATTCGAGATGACATTCTACAAGAAAACGGACTCAACCCATCCTTTACTAGACAGAACGAAGAATACTTCAGAGAGGACAAAGAAAAGTTGGCTGAGTTTTACAAATCAATGCGAAAGCCAAAAGCAGATTACTAAGGTTGACAAACTAGCAGGAAAGAATGTATAGTAATATACTATAAGGAGAGGCATGGAAAATTTGTTTAAAAAAGCGGCAGTTTTCACGGACATACATTTTGGTCTTAAATCAAATTCAAAAATTCACAACGACGATTGTGAAGCATTTGTGGATTGGTATATTAAAGAGGCAAAAAAAGAAGGTTGTGATGTAGGTATCTTTACAGGAGACTGGCATCATAATAGAAGTGCGTTAAATTTAACCACAATGGATGCTAGTTTGCGTTCTTTGGAAAAACTAGGTGCGGCATTTGATAAGTTTTTCTTCTTTCCAGGAAATCATGATTTATATTATAAAGATAAAAGAGAAATTCATTCAGTAGTATTTGGTAAACACGTTCCCGGTGTTACAGTTGTTAACGAACCAATGGTTATTGGCGATGTTGCACTTGTACCATGGCTGGTTGGTGAGGAGTGGAAAAAAGTATCAAAGTTGAAATGCAAATATATGTTTGGTCACTTTGAACTTCCTAACTTCAAAATGAATGCCATGGTTGATATGCCTGACACAGGCGAAATTAAAGCAGATGATTTTCAAAGTCAAGAAATGGTATTTTCAGGGCATTTCCATAAAAGACAAAACAACAAAAATGTTTGGTATATCGGAAATGCATTTCCGCACAATTACGCAGATGCTTGGGACGATGAACGTGGTATGATGACGTTAGAATGGGGAGGTCAACCTAAATTCATTGATTGGCCCGACTGTCCAAAATATCGAACCATGAAACTTTCTAAACTATTGCATGAAACAGATACTCTATTAAGTCCTAGTAACTTGTATATACGTGTTGTTTTAGACATCGACGTATCATATGAAGAAGCAACCTTTATGAAAGAAACGTTTTCTAAACAATATAATTTAAGAGAAATTAGTTTACTACCAGATACCGAAAATCAAGACAGTGATTTAAGCACAGATCGTGGTGACATAGAATTTGAAAGTGTGGATCAAATTGTAACTGAACAAATTACAAAAATTTCTAGTGAAAACTTTAAAAGCAGTCTACTGTTAGACTTATATAGGAACTTATAATGTTTAAAATTAAAACTATTACAGTAAAAAACTTTATGAGTGTGGGTAATTCGACCCAGGCTGTTGACTTTGATAAAGATCACTTGACTCTTGTGCTTGGCGAAAACATGGACCTAGGTGGCGACGATGCAGGGTCACGTAACGGTACGGGTAAAACAACAATTATTAATGCAATCAGTTACGCATTTTATGGTGAAGCACTTACTAAAATTAGAAAAGACAATCTTGTAAACAAAACCAACGGTAAGGATATGTTGGTTACTGTTGAATTTGATGTTAATGGTAAAAACTATCGTATAGAAAGAGGCAGAAAGAAAAATTTATTAAAGTTCTATATTGATAATTCAGAACAAGTAGCAGATGACATAGATGAATCACAAGGTGATTCACGTAAAACACAAGAAGAAATTGATAGATTACTTGGTATGAGTCATACCATGTTCAAGCATTTGGTGGCACTTAACACGTATACGGAGCCTTTCCTTTCCTTAAATCCAAATGCTCAACGAGAAATCATTGAGCAACTGTTAGGTATCACCATCTTATCTGAAAAAGCAGAAAAACTTAAAGAACAAATGAAACTTATTCGTGATGAAATTACGTCTGAGGATGCTAAAATTCGTTCAATTGAATCTGCAAACCAGAAAGTCCAAGAATCAATTGATAACTTGGATATTAAAAGTAAAGCATGGGATAGTTCAAGACTTGATGAAGTTACTAGACTATCTCGTGCTATTACTGAACTTGAACAAGTGGATATTGAAAAAGAAATTACAGCACATAAAGATCTAGAAAAATGGAATTCGTCAAATAACGAACTTACAAATTTAAAGAAAGAAAAAGCAAGTCTTGAATCTAGTTTGTTACGTGCTGATCGAGAAGTTAAAAAATATCAAAAAGAATTAGAAGAAATTAAAACTAAAAAATGTTTTACTTGTGGTCAAGAATTACATGACGAATCACACGCAACATTACTTGCTGAAAAACAAAATGATGTAAAAGAAAGTGAAACTTATTATAACGGCATTCAACTACAAATAGATGATGTTGTTAAAAAGATTGATGATATAGGTGATATTAATGGAAAACCTACCACATATTATGACTATGCCGAAGAAGCATACAATCACAAAAATAATTTAAAGAGTTTACAAGAACGTAAAGTTGAAAAAGATACAGAATTAAACCCATATGCTGAACAAATGAAAGAGTTACAAAACACTGCGTTGCAAACTGTAACTTGGGATCATATGAATTCGTTAACTGAAATCAAAGAACACCAAGAATTTTTATATAAACTGTTAACATCAAAAGATTCGTTTATTCGTAAGCGTATTATTGATCAAAACTTATACTTCTTAAACAAAAGATTAAAATATTATCTAGAAACACTAGGATTACCACATCAAGTTGTATTTCAGAACGATTTAACCGTCGAAATTACAGAACTAGGACGTGACTTAGACTTTGATAACCTCAGTCGAGGTGAACGAAATAGACTCATTTTATCTTTAAGTTGGACGTTCCGTGATGTTTGGGAAAGCCTATATCACAGCATTAACCTATTGTTTATTGATGAACTTATTGATAGCGGTATGGATGCCGCAGGTGTTGAAAGTTCTATTGCTGTGCTTAAAAAGATGGCACGTGAAAGACAGAAAAACATCTATTTGATTTCACACAAAGAAGAATTGAGTGCAAGGGTTAATAATATATTAAAAGTAATTAAAGAAAATGGATTTACATCCTATTCCAACGATACAGAAATAGTCAATGTCAAGTAAAAGCACACACGAGTTATTGGTTCAAGCAGTTATGGATTACTATAACGCACAAGAACGTTTTGAAGTTAAGGGTTTTGACGAAACTGGACGCAAGGCTCGTGTAATTTTAAGTGACATAAGACGTTTGGCAACCATTAGACGCAAAGAAATTCAAGAAAAACGCAAAAAAATTAAGGCTCAAAAAAGGGAAAACCAGAATTTAGAAGGCTGAAATTAGTACTCGGTAAGTATCATTATGCAGTGGACCTACCGTGGAAAATCAATTGACACAATACCCGAAGAAATCGAAGGTTTTGTGTATCTTATTACAAACACAACCACTGGACGCAAGTACATAGGCAAGAAATTAGCAAAGTTTAAAACTACCAAACCCCCACTCAAAGGCAAAAAAAACAAAAGACGTGGACACAAGGAAAGTGATTGGCAAGAATATTGGGGATCATCAGATGCTCTAATTGCCGATGTCCAAGCATTGGGTCCAGAAAACTTCACAAGAGAAATACTTTATTTTTGTAAATCAAGGGCAGAGATGTCCTACATAGAGGCAAGAGAGCAGTTTGACCGCCGTGTATTAGAAACGGATGAATATTACAACGGAATTATTAATTGTAGGGTTGGCGGATCAAACAAACTGCGACAGGCACTTATAGAGCAGGCAAAACAATCCAACACTTAAGGTTGGCGGGCCAGTTTGTAATACCGCTGAGTAAAAGGTACCCCTGAGAAGGACACTCGTACACGTTAATCGACCCCCACTGGGAGGTAAGCCATCAAAAGAATTGGGCCTACTGGTTAGCGTAGATTGTATGTTGGCAGTCAAAAAACACAGAACAGTTCATAAAAACTCCTTGCAAAGGAACGAAGCGGGAGGTAGCGGAGAATCCGCGAAGCGGTTCGCGAAGCGAAAAGCCGGTTTAGCAGATTTTTACGTGATGTCGATGTAGGTTGGGGAAGGTCAGAACCCATTGAACTTGTGTATAAACAAACACCTACTTCCAGTCTTGGCTGTGACGAACTCACATGATGTTCAAGATTAGATGGAACCCTTAACAGGTTCCGTCTGACTGAAACAATCTACATGATGCTAAATTGCTTCGCAATTATCTTTCATATATAATAAGAAATAAATGTGTTTGAGCGATTAGCGAAAACACAAGTGATCTTTAGATCACTTCTTAACATACAACAAATAATCAATGTTAACTATCTAGGTGATAAATAGAATTATAAGGAGTAATACATTGAAAATCGAAGATCTAACAGTGCAAGAAGGACCAGTCGGAGACTTTGTACAAGCCACAAAAGCCGCAGTAGGTGGTGCTAAAAAGGCTTTTACACAGACCCGTGCTAAACAACGCAGTGATCTGGGCAAACAGATCCCTAAGGGTACAAACGTTATGGGCATGGACAACAAGACCTACGTATGGCATGGTGCACAATGGATTGGACAGGATGGCAAGGTTGCTAGAAAAGATATTGCTCCACAACTAACGCAGGCCGCTATTAGACAGGCCGACAGTGGAATCATGAAGGGTATCGGAATGGTTGCAAAAGGACTGGGCAAGGGCGTTGGTAAAATTGCTAAGGGTGTGGGCAAGGGCGTAAAATCTGCCGCGGGTGCTACCGCACAGGCCTATCAGGGCACTGTGACCGGCATGA